>Ga0310124_10000028_pt1 | contig 89579 bp, 121 predicted proteins | sample CB11b_AW_Bot5_MG_FD_203507 | JGI IMG/M metagenome (GOLD analysis project Ga0310124, IMG submission 203507) | Marine microbial communities from Western Arctic Ocean, Canada - CB11b_AW_Bot5 | ecosystem: Environmental > Aquatic > Marine > Oceanic | place: Canada: Western Arctic Ocean | collected... | reverse complement strand
AATTTTATTATTACAAAATTTATTTTTAACCTCTATGTATCCTACATTTTTTAATAATTTTGAACACTGACTTCCTTCTATACTGAAAGCCATAATAGTATACTTATTAAAAGGAAAATTCTTTAAAATTTCATATTCTGATCCTTCTGTATCCAATGATATATAATCTATTATGTTAGGAGCATTGTGTTTATCTAGTAGGCTCTCTAATGTCATACTTTGTTTTTTAATAATTCTACCTATAGGTAATTCAAACTTTCGATCGCTTTTTCTAGACCATAGAACCGGCTTTTGGTAATTGATAGCCGGATGGCCAATCTTTTCTATAGATTTAAAGCGGCTTATAATATGTTCGTTAATTCCGCTGAACCCAGCCATTTTATAGTTTTGCCACGTATATAATTCTCGGTCATTGTATTTTACAAATTCTCTAAATTCTATTTCTTTCTCCTCCGAATAAAGACATACATTTTCACAAATTTTTCTATTTTTAATTAATTCTTTAAAGTAAAATTTTACAGGTTCTACACATATACCTTGCCAATTTAATTGTTTTTCTAATACATATGTATTACTTCCACCTATCCCATCATATGATCCGGCTTCTACAAAATAACCATTGGGTTTTGCATTAGTTAAATCTACTATCCATTTATCTTGATATTCGGTACCGGTAGATTTATAATCTAAATGACAAGTCGATATATCGACCCTTTTCATTTTAAAGCCTTTATACTATTTCTATATTTTTCTATATCATGATTATGGAATATATCTTTACTACTAATATTATGTTTAATATAAGACATAGATGTGTTCCACCAGTTTTTATTAGTTATCTTACCTTTATTAATATGATATGATTTACCTACATGTTTATATTGTTTCTCGCGAGGAAAATAATAATAAGGATCGTATGCATTTACAAATATATGTGCTTCATGATGTTTATTAAATGATTTAACAAAATTTTTATCTCCTATTTTGCATGATCCAAAATTATATACAAAGGCAGGATAATTCCATTCGACTGCCGATAACGTAGAAAAAACTGCACCAATACTATGTCCTACAAAATAAATTCTATTAGTAGAATTTAATTCTAACCAATGCTTTATATCAGGAAATATTTCAGTAAATTTTGTTTTAAACTTTGTATGAATTTTACCATCATATAAATTCGACTGTGTTGTTTCTGAAAAATTTTCTATAACTTCTTTTTTATGTTTAAATTTTAATCCAGAATAACTTACAATCGTTATATCTTCTATTCGACAAACAAGTGCCTCTTTAAATAGTTTATACGTAAGTATATTATTATCACGCATAAATTTTCTAACAGTTAATTCACCACAATAGGATAGGTACGCAAAGTCAACTAACGCAGACGCTTTTGCATGACTAAATTTATCATCTTTAAAAGGCCAAAGATGAAAATGATCTATTTCCATAACTATTGTCCATAAACTGTATTATATTGGTTATGTACCATAGCAAATGTAGCACATTTAGGCATGTCTTTAATTCTACGTGCGCCTATATATGTACATGCACTACGAAGTCCGCCTAGTATTTCTGTTACTGTATGTTCAACCGGACCTCGTGATTCCATTTGAATTTGTTTACCTTCTGAACTTCTATAACCGTCTTTTCTCGAACCATGTACTTCCATAGCACGGTCGGAACTCATTCCATAAAATTCATAATTACCGTCTACTATTTCTTGTTCACTTTCGTCATGGCATGAAAGCATACCACCCAACATAACAAAGTCTGCGCCTGCACCAAATGCTTTAGCAACGTCACCGGGAACAGTACAGCCTCCGTCACTAATTATATGTCCGCCTAATCCATGTGCGGCGTCTGCACATTCTATAATACCACTTAACTGTGGAATCCCTACACCTGTCATAATGCGTGTAGTACATACAGAGCCTGGACCTATTCCACATTTAACAAGGTCGGCGCCTGCTATACATAACTGTTCTGTCATTTCGCCCGTAATTACATTGCCTGCGATAACAATTTTTTCAGGATGATCATCTTTAACACGTTTAACAAAGTCTGAAAAGTTCTGTTGATATCCGTTAGCAACATCTATACAAATAAATTTAATATCGGGCCATTTCCGTAATACTGCTTTTGCTGTTTTATAATCATCAGCATCTGGATCCCATATTGCATTAGTTCCCGTACTTACTGCTATATGACTTAAACTTAAACCATCGCCTATTGCTTTTTCCCAATCTTTAATTGTATAATGTTTTTTAAGTACAGTGAGCATGTTGTACTTTTGCAATACCTTTGCCATTGAAAATGTACCTACGCCATCCATATTAGATGCCATTATGGGTACACCTTGCCATGTAGCAGGATTTTCGACCCAGTGTCTAAATGTAAAATTACGTTCTAAGTTAACACTGCGCCTACTAGACAACGTAGAACGTTTAGGTTTTAATAAAACATCGCTAAAATCTAATTTAATTTCTGTTTCAATTCTCATAAAAATCTTTATGCATTAAGTTCCATCTTCCTTGAGCTATGTCTGGAAATAATACTTTCCATTTATTAATACCAAATTGTTGAAATCGTTCTAATGGAAAATAAAATTTTGCCCAATCTATTTCGTCTTGATGGAATATTCTATCCATTCCTAAATATGCACTACAGGCATGGTCCATAGTAGATTGTGTTTGTCCTTTAACAAACCATTCTCCACCTTCTTTTTTTTGTGTTAATGCTACTGCTCCACCTTCCATAAATGCGTGTATTGGACTATTTTCAATCGGCAACATCTCATTTATTAAACCCATTTTAGGATAACATAATTTTTTAGGACAGGTATAAGAACATTCTACATTAATAAAAAGTCTTATTTTTTCCGGATGCTTTAAATTATCTATTCCTTCCATCATTAAACTACCATCTGGCCGGCCATTACATATAATTGGAAGAACTATAGTGTCATATAAATCCCATACTTTATTTAATTTTTCTACAGTATCAAAACTATTAATAACCGATGCTTCAACTTTATAATTAGGATAATCTTTTCTTAATAATTCTGCAAATTTATTAGATGTTGTTAATACCATATTGGGTGCATTATGATACTTGTCTAATAATTCTTTAGTCCTTTCATATTTGTCAATATTGAAATGGGGATTAGTTAATGCTAATTTAACACCTATACCATGATTATTTAACCATTTAATATTTTCTTCCGACATGTTACCCATATGCCCGCCGCCACGATCTTTTCCTGCTATTCGTCCCCCATATAAAGGAGAATATACATCAGCATGTATAAAAAAAGAATCAACTTCATCTATAGTTGCAGTTATTCCCCCATATTCTTTCATGTGGAAAAGTCTATCATCTAATGCAAATTGTAATCCTTTATTACAATTGGCGGCTTTTTTACATATTATACTATCTTCGAATGTACAAGTATCTAGACAATAAGGATAAGCGTCATTAATGCGTCCACTTAAACTGTAATTTCTAACCATCGACTTCTACGTCTACCTGAAGAGGAAAGCCAGCAGTTCTGCTAACTGTCATCGATTCTGTTGCTTTTTGTTCTGCTATCTCAAAAAAGTATACGCCTGCAATTCCTTTTCCATCGGTATGTACTTTAAGCATAATTTCTTTTGCTGTTTCTTCGGGATGATGAAAAATATCCATTAGTAAACCCATGACAAATTCCATAGGAGTAAAGTCGTCGTTAAGGAATACTACTTTATAACGATCAGGTTCTTTAATTCTAATCTTTTCTTTAACTGCTATTACTGGTTCTATTTTTGAATTTATGCTCATTTTTATCATACAAAAAAATAGGGATAGAGAGTAACTTACTCACTACCCCTATAATATTTATAAGATTAAAATATTACTTAATCTTAATTAGTCGAGGCTTTTTCTCATCTGGAATAACACGCTCTAATTTTATTAAAAGCATACCATTTTCCATCTTTGCCTCATTTACAACAATGTCGTCTGCTAATGTCCACTTGCGAGTAAACTGCCGATACGAAATTCCTCTGTGTAAAAGAGTACCTTCTAACACATTGTCTTTTTCTTTATTGGAATCCTCGTCGCGACCTGCACTGCGTATAGTCAAGACACTGTCAGCAACTTCAACTTCAATATCGTCTTTTGAAAGGCCTGCAAGGGCAATTTCAATTACGAAGTCATGGTCGCCATCCTTACGAATATTGTAAGGCGGAAACCCTGTTGAAGTTATATTGTTTGTTGCATAGCTTTGCAGTTGATCGAATACTCGATCGAATCCTACTGCATAAGGGGTAAGCATATTACGATCGAAATGATCAAATATGTTGATAAGTGAATTTGAAACCATTTTACTATCCTCCTATTAAGCAAGGTTTAAATTTTGTAGACCTCATCATGAGCGCCTACTACATTATTTATACTAACACCATTTTATATGTTTGTCAACTGTCAATTACTTGACATTATTATGCCGTAGAGCGTTCTATCATGGCTTTTTCTACTTTTTTTGCGTATCTACGAGTAGCAATAGCCTTTTCTTTACGTCGACGCTCTCCTCTACTTACAAAGAACTCACGTTCCCTGAGTAATTTTAATGTATTATCATTGTTAACTTTTCGCTTTAATATACGTAAGGCTTTATCCACATTATTGTCATGAACCCTTACCATCCGGCCCTCTACTATATTTTTATCGCGTTTTTTATCGAATCTTTTATCCATGTTACTATACAGTATATACTCAAATCATTCAACTGTCAAGTTTAAATTCATTACTAAAAGTATTGAATATAGTTATAACTAACCTACAATCATCCCATGTTTCTCCCCATGTAACTCCGGGAGAATGCTCTAATGCACCATCATACATTATAAGTCTATTAAATGCATTAGGTATTTTCTTTATTTTATTATCAATTATAAGCCAAGTACCAGTTTCTTGGGCATCAGGGGGTTCTTTATTTAAGTATATTAATCCTGCAAGCATTGAGGAATTAGATTGTTTATGTGAAGTGCTTATATCATTATGATATTGTACAGGTGTATCTGTTTTTAACTTACTAAAAGCATAAGAATATAATCCTTGTTTATAGTCAAAATTAAATTTCCTATATATAGGTATTAATTTATATAACATGTAACCATATAAATTTGAATCTATATCATTTAAAGGCAACGAACGCATACCGGGAAACACACTGTTTATTTTAGAATCATATGGATGTTCTTTACAGTCATAATATTTTGCTGTAGTTGCCCATTCGATGATACTATCGGGATCATCTAAAAAGTTATCTTCTATATATAAATTCATATATTTTTATTAAAGATAAACATATTCATTGTTAACCTACACTCGTTCCACGTGTCACCCCATGCACCGTTTTGTTGATGTGTTTGACTACCATCATACATTATAAGTCTATTAAATTTATTTTCAATATTTGTAATATCGATACGTGTTCCGGTCATTACGGGATCAATTGGTTCTGGATTTAAATATAATATTCCAGCAATGCAATGTTCTCCGTCATTATGTTCCCATGTATGTGTATCTTTTTTTATTTTATTAAAAGAAAAAGTATACTTTGCATTTATATTATCTAATCCAAATTCATGTTTATATAATGGTGCTATTTTATATAATATATATCCAAATAATACTTGATCTATATTATGTATATGATCGGTTCTTAATCCGGGAAAGCCACTAGTTGTAGGATCGTCCGATAAGTTTGGATGAGTGTGTTTACTATAAAAGTCAAAAGTACTTACTCGATCGAGTATCATATATGGATCATCTAAAAAATCATCTTTTATAATAAGTTTATTTTGGTTCATTGTTTGGTTTTAATATGCCTATTAAATGTCTACCGAGGAAAGAAGGCCGTTGATCCCACTCTGCCTGTACATTTTTTGTGATTTTTTCTGTTAAAGAAAAGCCTTGGTCCTTAAAGGAAAGTTCTCTTCCTCTAAATCTAACTGTTATTTTAACTTTATTACCTGCGTCTAAAAATTTTTGTATTTTACTTAGTTTAATATTAAAGTCGTGTTCTTCAATTTGTGGCTTAAACACCATTTCTTTTAATAGTACTCTTGTTTCACGAGATTTTTTAACATTTTCTTTATGCTTTTTCTTTTGTGCGTACTTGAGTTTACCTAAATCTATTATTTTACATACAGGAGGATCGGCATTGGGTGAAACACATACCAGATCTAAATTACTATTGGTTGCTTTGTCGCGAGCCTCTTTAGTAGGTATTATACCAAACTGTGCTCCGTCTGCTCCTATTAGGCGGACATAAGGAACACGAATTTCGTGGTTAGCCAATTGGCGTGACGACTTCTTTTTACTTGTCATTCGTCACTGGTTTTTCTTCTTTGTCATATACTAATATTGGTTGACCATTATTATCCACTGTATCTCTTGTTACTATAATTTTGTTAATTCCTTTTTCCCGCATTGCAGGAAGATCAAATTGTGTTTCTAATAACGCCTTTTCAACAACTGATCTTAAACCTCTTGCTCCTGTTTTATATTGTAAACAATTTTCTACTATTGCATCTAACGAATCAGGATTAAATTCTAATTCAATACCATCTAATTTGAATAGATACTTAAACTGTAGTATAACACTATTTTTAGTTTCGGTCAATACTTGTAATAGTTGTTCTTTATTTAATTCATGTAAGCCAACATGTATGGATAACCGCCCAATTAATTCAGGTATTAAACCAAACTTCATTAAATCATCTGGCATAAGTTGCGTTATTAATTCATTTTTAGCAATATCAGATGTATTAATATCACTTCCGAATCCTATATTAGTATTAGGTGAAACCCGTTTTTTAATTATTTTTTCTATATCAATGAATGCGCCGCCCACTATAAACAATATATTAGTTGTATCTATTTCTGTTGCGGGTGCTTGTGGATGTTTTCTACCCGGGGATTGTCGTAAGTCTTGTGGTAAACGTACTACAGTTCCTTCTATTAGTTTTAATAATGCTTGCTGTACACCTTCACCTGATACATCTCGTGTTATAGATGTGTTTTCACTCTTTCTACTTTTCTTATCTATCTCATCTATGTACACTATTCCGTGTTTTGCCGCTTCTATATCGCCGTCTGCTGACTGCAATAAACGTACAATAACATTTTCCACGTCGTCGCCTACGTAACCTGCTTCTGTTAATGTTGTTGCATCTGCTATTGCAAAAGGTACTTCTAAATATTTAGAAATAGTTTTTGCTAATAATGTCTTACCGCAACCGCTAGGTCCTAGTAATAGTATATTACTTTTCTCTAATTCAATTTCTGCAGAAGGATTTTTAATTCGTTTGTAATGATTATATATGGCTACGCCCAAAACTCTTTTAGCAGTGTCTTGACCTATTATATAGCAGTCTAAAAATTCTTTTAATTCACTTGGTATAACAGATTCTAATTCCTTTAAAGGTTTTTTAATTTCTTCTTTTATTATGTCATGGCATAAGTTAATACATTCGTCACATATATAAACACCTGCACCGGCCACAAGTTTAACAACTTCTGTTCGTTTCTTACTACAAAAATTACATTCTAATTCTGAACCGTCTTCTTCAGCCATGTTTTGATTCCAGATCTAATGCTACTTTAAAAGTCGGTAAATCTTCTATAATAACAGTTTTACCTATAGTATTTAATATTTTTTGTATACTTATATTTTTTTTCTGATCACTATAAAACCATACATTTTCTTGTTTGCTTAAAGAAGCTGCAAATGTTAATTCCAAATTATTAATTACATCTAAATTTGCTATAATTAAATCTGCATGATATATATTAGCAATAACCCATGGTATATCTGTATCGGATATAGGTTCTGGAGTAAAATAATGTGTTATACTAGATGAACTATATACTTCATCTATTAGACCCTGTGCTTGTTGTCTCCATTCCGGTGACCCTCCTAAGAAATAAAATCTTAAACCTTGCACCGGTAAATGTAAATCAGGTGGCGTTACATAGATTGTTTCACCCATTAACAGGTACTCCTAATATATCTTCTAACAATGCAACATTTTTATCTGCCAATGGTGTTATATCCTTAACTATTTCTTCTGCTTTAACATAATTTTCAAAGAAAATTGCAATTGGTTCAAGGTTAACTTTTTTATATCCACTCATATTTAATATATTATTCTGAACTAAAGTCTCATAACTTATTATAACATCAGGATTCAATAATTGCACTCTATTAATAAAATCTTTGTGCAATTGTATTTCTTGCTGTAGATAATCAGCATTTATTAGTCTATTTGCTAATTTAGTTCGATCTATATAATTTTGTTGTTGACCGGATTGAATATTAAAAAGAGTTGGTGTATCTGCTAAATTTGAAATTTCAATCCGAAGTTTACTTGCTAAACCAGCAAGTATATTGTTTCTTACTATTACTATAACAGTTGTATTCTTTCTATCTATCCATGTATCATATTCGATATGTCCTGGAAAATATTTAAAATGGTAAGGATATATATCCTCGTCTAATAAATTTAATCTATATGATAATTCTATATTATAGAAGTTAGGTACAAATTTCCTTATTTTTTGCCATGGTTTTAGTCTACGACAAATTTTTTTATTTTTTATATAATACTCATGAAAATAAAAATCATCACTAGGCAATATATGTTCTAAATAAAATTCATTCATTTTATCATGATCATTATTTGATATCGTTGTATATAACATAGTAAGCCATTTTTGCCATCGCCAGGTGATGCTACCCGTGGCTGACAATTTTATAGGATGTAAAGATTTTTTCGTCCTTGGTATAAAAGCATCAAAATTATTTAAAAATTCATATGCAATACAATGTTTTTCAAACTCTGGTATTTTATTATATATAACGTTACAAAAAGACGTTGTACCAGTTCGTGCTCGTGCAAACACTATAATATTTTTATCCATCTTTTTTCTTCATTGCTGGCATCCAACTAGTATCTTTCATATCCAAATCAAAGTCCGATAAAGAACCAAACTCATTGACCATCTCATGATATTTTTTCTCTAAATCCTCATTTTCAACACCAGATGTTTCTAATTGTTTTTTTAATCCTTGAATTTGTGATTCTAATTGCTTTATTCTTAATTCGTAACTTTGAGTTTTTAAAGGATACATATTGGGCCCTTGTACTTCAACCACTTTTTCAACTTCTACTATTTTTTCTATAATAACTTCTTTTGGTTTTTTTTCTAATTCATCTAGAGCACTACTTAATAACTTTAATGTTTCGGCATACTTTTCCCATATATTATCTATGGATTCTTTAGTCCCCATGTCTCTCATGTTTGCTTAATTTGTCTTGCACTTTTTTTTCTAAATCAGCAACGGCCTGTGGTGTAGTTAAATCAACATTTGCTTCTACTTCAACAATTACTTCTACTTCTTTTGGCTTTTTTTCTAATTCGTCTAAAGTATCGTTAAACATCTCTAAAATTTTAGCATACTTTTCCCATAAAGCATCAATGGCTACTTGTTTTTCATTTATCATCGTTTGATCCTTTTTTCTTTAACTTTTTTTGTAAACGTTTTTCCAAACTAGCAATAGCTTGTGGTGTAGTTAGATCGACATTTGCTTCTACTTCTTTTTCTACTAGTTTTTCTACTTCTACTGTTATTACTTTTTCTATTATTACTGGATCATGATCGGTTAAGTTTTTTTTTTCTGATGTTACTTCGACACGGCCAGTTTCATCTACTTCTACTTTACCGGAACCAATTGGAGGAGTTTCTAATGGATTACGAGCACGACGATGTCTGCGATTCATGCCTGATGTGGCTGCCAATAACATCATAACAGCAAATGGATCAAATACAAATATAATAACAACAATAACCCAACGTACTGCTTCTTCTAATACATTTTTATTTTGTGCTTTATCATCTGTAAATACAAACTCTGCGATATATTTAATTGGTCCAACGTCTGCTTCATATATACGATATTGTTTTTCGTATACGAACTTGTCTTCTGATAATACATCTATTTCTGTATAAGCCGCTTTAATAAGAGCGGTTTGTGTATCTACTAATTCATCAATATCGTCTGTATCTGTATATGTAACTGTAGCACGTATTTGTTCTATTGCTTGTGTAGCACTTGCTATTTCTTTCTCTGCTAATGTACGTAAACGTTTGATTTCCATTCTTGCCGCTTTAACTTCAGGACGGTCTGCATTACGTATTTCTTCTATTATGTTTAATAGTCTAAATTTTTCTGTGTTATTTGTTGCACTGAAATCACGTATTGCTTGTGAAGTTACTTCTCTTAATATACCGTCTGCATTAACACCAACTAATGCTTGTACTTTCTTTATTTCATCATTTGCAATATGCTTTTCTAACTGTGCAATTCTAGCATCAACTATTGCTAATTGTTCTATATATGTTTTTGTTTGTGTTGCAATAAGTCTATCACTACGATTTATTATCTCTTGTTGTTCATTGACTTCTGGTTGTCTACGATCATATGCCGAAGTAATTTGTGATTGTAGTTCAGCAATTCTTTCACTAGTGTTAGTGGATGTATCTACAACTTGATTTTGTGCATTGTTTATTTTGTTGTTTGCACGTTCTATAATATAGGTTTCACGTGCAATTAAGTCTGTTAATCGTACTATTTTTGCACCAATTTCTTTACCGCCGGCGGCATGTTCTATATGTGCCTTGGATAGGAACCCAAAAATACCCATAGAAGTTATTAACATTAAGACTACAACAGCGACGGTCAGATAGTTCTTCATCCACCGTTTAGTATCTGGCAGGCGCCAAGATTGATGAAGCCATACAGCGGCAACCAACTTTCCTACCTCTAACGTTCCGCCCATTATTGCAATTGCTATAGGACTAGCACTAAAAATGGCCATAAGGCCAATAATACTATACCATACTGCTACCGAACTAATCGATATTGCACTAAGAAACGTTAGGCTAATTAACAACATACCTTGGTAACGTACTTTCATATTAAATATTTATCTAAAAAGAGTGGTTGGTCCGGGTGGACTCGAACCACCGACCCCCGCATTATCAGTGCGATGCTCTAACCAACTGAGCTACGGACCAGAGAATGGTAGGTCCTGAGGGATTTGAACCCCTGATTCTTGCGTGACAGGCAAGTGTGATAACCGCTTCACCAACGGACCGACTGGTGGGCCCTGGAAGATTCGAACTTCCGACTTCTGCCATGTAAAGACAGCATTCTACCACTGAATTAAGGGCCCTAATTTGTTTTATACTCGCGCAAATATCTATTACGGTTGTGTGCTTTAATAGCCATACCACCTCTACCCTTCATGCCATAAGTATCCGTCTGTGTATGACAATTAGGACATAACAATCGAACATTAGATAAGCTATTATTATCACTATTTCCATCTATATGATCTAATTGTAATGTTAGCATTTTTCCATTCCATTCATCGCCACAACCACATTCACTACACACTTTTCCATATGACTCTGCTAAGTATTTCTTAATATTCTCAACGCGGCCGCTACCGTTCTCTATACGCAGTTTAGCAGTCTTCCATTGATACGCAATAAAACACTTGTTATCACAATATATATTCGCACTTCGTTTTAATATATCCTCTCCGCAATTCTTACATTGCTTAATTGGTGTTTTCTTTCTGGACACACTATATCTACCTTGTGATTCTCCGTGTGTTCGCTTATGACCATTTAAGGCTCTATAATTAGAAAACTCCTTATTACATTTTTCACATTTCATTTTAGTTCATTCTCTGACTATATTTATTTATCTATCTACTCGTTATCTGAACTAAAATATGGTGGAGCTGACAGGGGTCGAACCTGCGACATCCACCGTGCAAGGGTGGCGCTCTCCCGCTGAGCTAAGGACCTATATATAGTAATTTTCATTATAACACAAAGTTTATAATAAAACTACCACCGGATTTTTCTAGAAGACAACTTTTTAATTTAGGATTAGTAGAAACCCAATCCTCAAATTCTTCGCACATTTTTCCTTTACCGGTTATAACTCGTGCTTTTTTATACTGTAATCCGGAGCATGTATCTACAAATTCTTTAAATGTTTCCCACGCATTATGTATAGGAATACCGTGCAAATCTAATTCCGATGTCTCTTTTTCTTCGCGTACTTCTTCCCAGTATTGACGTTGTGCTTTAGAAAACCTAATCATTTGATCTATCATGTCTAATATTTTTCTGCATGACCTTCTGATACTAATTTTTCATTAATATTTGTTTCGTTACCAGCGTCATCTACTACATATACAATACCTAGTATACGACCAAACTTTCCACGTTTGTTTAATATTGTTTCTATTACAAATTTGGTACCGACCAATTCTATTAATCTGGTTTTAATTGCTAATCCTTTCGCACGGATAGCATCATCTTTATTTTTTGGATCAGGACATTTAATACCGAAAAGGCGTATTCGTTGTTTAACAAAAACACCAAATCCTAGATCTATATTAGCATCTATCGTACTGCCGTCTATAACCCTAATTAATTTAGCATTATACTTATACATAACTATATTTATTTGATATTCTATCAAACTAAAAGACGCCGAAGCGTCTTTTAGTTGTTTCGCGCAGAATTAATCTACTTATTCTGGGCAAGCAAAGGTTATATAACTTCCATGATCTTGTTTATCGGTTATAAGTTCTGCAAAAATACCAGCCTCATGAATAGCCTTTTTTGAATTTTCTATAAACTGTTTATCACGTGATAAATTTACAGGGTACTCTCTATCATAACCATATGGTATTACTGTTATTGCACCGGGTTTTACTTCTATTATACAGTTCCACTTCTTTTTCATGTTATCAGATATGTCTGATTCGAATTTGCTAGTAATCATAACTCATTTCCTTATAGTAGTAGTATACTATAAGAAAATATAAAAGTCAATCATAATATCCAAGTCATTACACTATATCTTGTACCTTTTGTTACTTCTTTAACTTCATGCGGATACATAAAATTTGAAGGAAAAACAACACAAGAACCTTGGGCAGGTTTCTTTTCAAACTCACCATCACATAAAACAAAATTTCCACCTTCATAATTATCATTAAGAAATAATAAACTAGTAATATGCGGAAACCCATATTCTTGTCCGTGACTGTGTGCTATATTATCTATATGTCGTTGCATCCATCCACCTTTTAAATATCTATTTAAACGAAAGGGAGTAGTCATATTAATATTAATATCAGGATAATAATCCCTATATGTTTCTATTGCTTCTGCAAATGCCCTCCATAAAGTACTATAATGACCTTCTGCTCTATTTTTAGTAATCCACCATTCGTCCATTTGTAAGTGTTGTCCTGGACTATCTTTAATAGTACCGTATCCAGAATTAAAATGACTAGGACCCCAGTCTGCAAATTCCTCGTAATAGTCTATTATTGCATTGCATTGATCTGGTTCCAAAATGTTTGGAAATAATTTAACGTAATCTAATCTTGTTGTCATAACTGTTTGGCTGTTTCTAAGTTATTAAGTTTCTCTCGCATTCGTTCTAACGTACCTTCTATACCTAAATTATTAATTAATTGTTTATATGTATTTCTATATATAATTCCAAAGTTAATTCCATCTATTGAAAAATTATATATTTTCCATTTACCATCTACAATGTATAAAAGAAACCTGGTATTTACTTTTGAAGTTGCAGATAAATGTAATATCATATGAACATTTGCTTGTGTACGATTAGTATTAAAACTAGTCATACGAAATGTTATTGCCATTGTATCTTTATATTCTAATAGATATGCGGCATACATTGCGTTTAATGTAGTTTCGAATAAAAATGCAAATTCTTCTTGTTGCTCTGTAGTAAAATTACGCCAATTACGACCAAGTATTAATTTAGACATCTTAGGTACATCAACATGTGGCATTAATATTCGTTTAACTAATTCTTGCGGATCTACATTTTCATTTACTCGTAATTCCGATACTGCTCTATGCATAATTCCACTAATTAAAATTTTAGGATCTTCTTGTTGTGTTTCTCCGTATCGCCAGTCGTATTCTGTAGCAAAAACATTATATGTTATAAACATACTTAAACATACCATCCATACGCCCCAAAAAATCCAATCTCGTTTACTCATATATTTCTCCTACAATGTAACATTGTAATAATCTCCACGTAACATTACATTGAACGAAATATTTACCCGTTCTTTATCTGTTTCATTAAGGTCAACAGAATGTTGTAGCCAAGCAGGAAATATAATTAATGTGTCTTTTTTTGTTTTTTGATAATATGAACCTTGATTAAACGGATTAAATTCAACTTTTTTAGGATCGATAGATTGTTCTTCTGGACGCCAAAACATAATATTAGGAAACCCCTGATCCTCATTTAAATAAAATACGCCACTAAACATATTATTGTAATGTGAGTGATGTTTGAAATGAGTATTAGGTTTTTGTATATTTCCCCACATTGAAGTAATTTCTATATGATATGTATAATACTGATATATATCAATAATTGAATGCATCATATCATATATTTTACGACATAACGGTTGCATTATTTCTTGCTTTTGTAAGTCATGATCTATTGTTTGTAAGTCGCGGCGTGATTGAATAAATTCTGTATTATCAAATGTATGAGGGGTTTCATAACAGCATTGTTTTATATATTCCTCTAATCCTAATTCATCTGTTAATCCAGGAAAAGCTTCTATAAAAATAGGAGTTTGAAATATAGGTTGAACTATCATGCCTTTACTCCTTTTAGTGTATCCATTTTATTAAACCCATTTTCGTCGTAAAATTTTGTGCCACATGCACAACTACAAAATGGATGTTTAATAACACTATCTTTTATAAAATATCTTTCATCTAATAGATATATTATTGTATTAGTATCTACATCTTTTTCACATTGAGCGCATTGTACGATCATACTTATATTATACTATATTTTATATAATTGTCAATTTAGAAAGGAATCTCTGACCATGCACCGAGTCGTCGTTTAACTTCTTTATACCCTGCTAATAAATCACCTTTATCAAATCTAAATAGGTCTTTATCAAATGATGCACCAGTAACTGGATCCCATAAACGCATTGTATCAGGACATATTTCATCTGCTAGAACAATGTCACCATTATGGTCTCTTCCAAATTCTAATTTAAAGTCTACTAATATAAAACCAATTGTATGGAAAATTGCTTTAAGATACTTATTAACATCTTCTGTCATTGCAGTCATTGTATCTAAATCATCTTTAATTTGATGATCTAATGCTGTAATAGCATCATATGCAATAGGTGGGTCACCTAGACTATCGTCTTTAACACAATATTCAATGATATGATGATGTAGTGATGTGCCATTTGAAATACCATAACGTTTACAGAATGTACCTGCGGCAACATTGCGAACAATTACTTCAATAGGAACTATTTCGACTTTATGAGCAACAATTTCTCTTTCACTAATTTTTTCTATGTGATGTGTGGGTACACCTAAGTCGCCCATTGCCCTTAATAGTACATCACTTATCCAGCAATTGAGTTCCCCTTTACCTTCAAATTGACTTTTCTTTTCTGCGTTAAATGCAGTAGCATCATCTTTAAAGTATAGAATACATTGATTACGAAAGTTCTCAATCGAATATATCTTTTTTGCTTTCCCTTCATATAACATTTTATCTTTTACGTATTTCATTTTAATTTCCTTTTATAAAAATGCGTGTAATGCTAATACTAACATAACTAAACATAAAGCTTCCATTTCATTCTCCTTTAAATATGTGACTGGATACGTATTTCATTTTAATTTCCTTTTTTGTTTAAAATGTTCCTTTGGTATTGTTTCTAACATTACAATTTTTATTCCTGCTTCTTTATATCTTTCTTTCGGATCACCAACTGTTGTTAGTTTAGATTCTTCTTCCCATGTAATAGTTGTCATAGGATAAGAATAAATTTTTTCTACTATATCGTTTACTGTAATTGTATCACAATTTTCTACAATCCATTTATGAGTATTTGATACAGGCAATTGGTGTTCATTGTGAGTTTTCTTATGAAACTCTGCCATAGATTTAGAATTATCTAAAACTGTTTTTGCCCCCGCCGAAAGACGTTTATTAGTTTCTTTCTGCCAACCAGAAGCAGCTCTCCCGGAATGTCCTTCTGGCAATATTAAAAGATTTCCTATTTGTCTTATTATAGCATCTGACAAGGGATCTTTTGAAAGATTTTCGTTAAGACTTTTTCTAGTTTTTATTTCTTCTAACAGTATAGTTGCTAATCTTTTTGTTCTGTTCATTTATATATCAGAGCGGGTGATCGGAATCGAACCGACAGCATCAGCTTGGAAGGCTGAGGTATTACCACTATACGACACCCGCTTTTTCTACTGGATAGTTTCCTGTAAAACATGCGTCACAACTCTTTTGATTACTTCCTAGTGCTTTATATATACCTTCCATACTAATATGTTTAAGCGATGTAGCACCTATATGGTCACATACTTCTTGCTCTGAATACTGCGATGCAATTAATTCTTTTTTTGTAGGAGTATCTAAGCCATAATAGCAAGGGTTTTTTACAGCAGGTGATGCTATTCTAACATGTATTTCTGTTACCCCCACTTTGTTTAACATCTTAATAATTTTTTTAGCCGTTGTTCCTCGTACAATAGAATCATCTATTACTGTGACAGACTTTCCCTTCAGGCTTCTTAATGCATTATGTTTTAACTTAACCCCCAAGTCTCGTATCTTTTGTTCGGGTTGAATAAATGTACGTCCTCTATAATGACTTCGTGTAATACCCATTTCAAAAGGGATATCTGTTTCTAATGCATATCCTAATGCAGAAGGCACGCCAGAATCAGGTACAGGGATAACAATATCTGTTTTAACACTAGTTTCTTTTGCAAGTTCAATACCAATACGTTTTCTTACATCATATACTACATGTTCTCCATATATGGAATCCGGCCTGGAAAAATATATGTGTTCAAATACACAAAACTTTGTAGGACGTTGAAGGAAAGGATAAGTTGAGGTAATGGTTTGTCCACTTACTATTAACACTTCTCCTGGATTTATATCTCGTTTATATTCTGCACCTATAATATCTAATGCACAAGTTTCTGATGCAAATACATAACCGTCTCCTAATGTACCCATTACTAATGGTCTGAAACCATGCGGATCTCTTGCAACAAACATTTTATTATCACACATTGCAATAATACTAAATGCACCTTCTACTCGTGTTAATGCATTTCGAAACTTATTAAATGCAGACTCTGGTTGCATTGCCATTAAGTGTAATATTACTTCTGTATCGCCTGTAGATTGAAATAAAGAACCTTTATTAACTAACTCTTGTTTTAATTTTACAAAATTTGTTATATCACCGTTGTGTACTAATGCAAATTCTCCAAAGTCAAAGTTTCCTTTAAGCGGTTGTATATTGGCTTGCCCTGAACCTCCGGTAGTAGAATAACGTACATGTCCTACTGCCATGGTTCCTGGCAATTGTTCTAATATGTTTTGGTCGCTAAATATCTCACCTATTCTACCAGTGTCGTGACAACTATATAATCTATTGTCCCATGATGCTATGCCGCCGCCTTCTTGTCCCCGATGTTGTAGAGCGTGAAGACCCAATGCGGTGTTAACCGATGCGTCGGTATTACCAAAAATGCCGAATATTCCGCACATTTATTATCCTGTCATGCTTGCGAGCGCACTTATAGAAGGACTATGATCTGGTCCTGCTTGTTGTTTTGGGTCTTGTACAACTGGTCTGCCTTGTTGCTCGCGGCTTCCTCTTACTGACGGATGAGCAAGAGGATAACCTGTGCCACCTGCTTGTCGTATTGTTTGCCACGCAATCGCCGCCGGCTTTTTTGGAGCCATGTTTAACCATTGTCGAATGTTCTTTTCATTCTGATTATTTTGTATTTTTGCATTGTGTTGTGTTTTATTTTCTTCTTCTGAATTATCCATAACAAAAAAGTAACCTTGTCCAAATAAATTTCTAAAACTTTCTACATTTTGTTCAATTTCAGCATGTGTTTTTGTAAGAATTTCGTGTGGTACTTTACGTCCACCTTTTGCATATCGACTTGCATTTCTTTCTATTGTTGTTTTTAAATCTGCAAAAACAAATACCATTATTGTATCATATCCTATAGATTCAAGGCGTCCTTTAATACCTTTAATTTTATCAAAGTCTTTAGCAGTACCATCAATAACTATTCCGCGTCGTTCTTGCAAGAAATTTCTTTTTCGAGTACCTGTTAATTTTTTTGCTTTTGTACGGATATCATCTCGCTGTTCTTGTTCTTCTGGCGGCATATCTTTACGAAGTCCTTCCTTATCCATTAACAGTTCGAATACTTTATCAGAATCAATTATCCTTAATCCTTCTCCCCCAAATAAATTTTGATGTACATGACCTTTACCAGATGCAGGTGTTCCTGCCATAAAAACTGCTTTAAAAATATTAGGCTCGTCTGTAAATGTACCTTCGGGTTTTTCTGTTAAGATAACTTCATTAATACGCATATAACTATTTATTAAACATTCTTATAGAATATATGTGAACCTATTTGTTTTGTTTTTGACAGACGGGTCGCCCATTTTGGCGAAACATATGTAGCATGATAATGTGTTGCCCCGTCAATGGGATCCGAGTATTTGTTTAATACAAGAATTTCATATGTAAGAGTAGTTGCTATTTGCCAACTTTTAGATTCTTTAACAGGTTCATCTCTGAGACCGTCACAATACCAACTAAATTGACATGTATTGCGTTTAGGAAAAGAAGTACCTGTAAGAGTTGGGCCTTCTTTAACTACATTACATATTGTGTTAGGATACCTTTTATTTTTTAATCTGTTTAAAACAACAAAAGCAACTGCTACTTGTCCTTCTATATTTTCACTTCTTGCTTCCCAATATATATTTTGTGCCATACAGTAAAATTCTTGGGTAGACGCAACTTGATTGAGATTTAAAGGGGCAAATGCTTCCTTAATAGGATGAAACATAAACAACGATATAACAAACGCTAATAAATATTTTTTCATTCTTGCCAATGGTCGGGCCCTTTACGTATTTGGTAACGAAAGTTTTCATTACCAATTTTTTCGTTTAAATTGTTACGATGAATTTTTGCCTGTTCTTTACTATTAAAGTATATATCCTCTACAGCATTTTCACCTTTTCGACTAGTGTCTACTACTTTATATAATAGAGGCGTATCGGGCTCTACTTCTGGATCTACAAATACAAAAGCCATAGGCTCATATTCCTTCATTTCATTCATATTAGTATTTCCTTATATCCTTATATTAAACTAACATTATATATACATTATAACACCAAGAACTCTTGCTGTCAACCATTATATAATGGTGCCCCGAGAGGGACTTGAACCCCCACTCCCTTTCGAGAACTAGGACCTAAACCTAGCGTGTATACCAATTTCACCACCGGGGCTATTCATTAACCTCCCATAGAATCATTAGAATTCCACATTTTTTTTGCAGGATGAACCTTTCGTACCGTAGATCCTTTGGGCAATGTTTGTGCTGTATCTCTTGCTAAAAGGTCTATCTCATAAACAGGAGGATTGCACTTTCTAAACTTTCCTGTTTTAGACATTATTTTTGTAAACCCTAAAGACTTACTATTATACTCTCCTCCAAACACTTCCCAAATATGCGGATCTAAAAGTTTATATCCTCTACGATTGCATGTACTATAAAACATTTTAATTTATTATCCTTGGTTTACCATCGTGCCCTAATGCAACGTTTATAAAATCACCTTTTGCAACTATATCATCACCTACGTATACATCAACATGTACAGTAGCAGATGTTTTTCCTATTTTTAATACATAACCATAACAGGAAACCAAATCTCCTACTTGTACTGCCTTTATGAACTCTATATTATTAGCGGCACGAGTAGCACTTTTGCCTTCAGGTGCAATATGTGCAGATGCTAAATCCATAAGACCCATAAGCCAACCGCCAAATATGTCTCCACGTGCATTAGTATCGCGAGGCATTGCAGATACTTGTATAACTAACTCACCTTTCATAAGTTTCCATTAATTGAAATTGATCTTCTGTCATTCCCATAATATCAAAGTTATAAGATATAATAGTTTTTCTGTTTGTTGATTCAATAGGCGGACATCTATGAATAGCAAAAGCAGGAAAGAAACAAATGTCTCCTTCCTTTACGTCAGGTACTAATATTTTTTCTCCCGACATTACTTCTGTTTTATTAGTTTCATCATCTGCTAGTTCTACATAGTATGCGCCAGTAAAATTATGATCATGTATATGCCAATTATGAAAATTATTTTGTGTGTATTGTTGAAACCATAAGTCGTTAAATTTAATTCTATTTAAACCTAACTGCTGTTGCACCATACTATTAAGTTTTTGATGTATTAACTCTAATATTAGGTTTACCCACGGTCTGTTTTTAAAATCTGTTGATTTATCCCAGTCTAATTTATTAATAGGAGATTTTGATAATGTGTTTTGGGGTGCCGAATGTTGCTTATATTGAGGAGGCATCTCCATAGTTGTACTATCGGATTCTGCAATCAAATCTAATAGTTCATCTTTTAATGCATGTAATTCCGGAAAAGGTTCCGATACATAGTATGTGTCAAGTAGTATTTTGGTCATTTAATAATTTTTTAATTATTGTTGGATATAATTTATGTTCTATTTTGTGTATTTTTCTTTCTAATGTTTCTAATGTATCTTTTTTTGTAACATTAACTGTTTTTTGTGCAATAATTTCGCCTTCGTCTATTTGTTCATTTACATAATGTATAGTAACACCTGTAACTTTAACACCATATTCCCATGCTCGTTTAATTGCATGAGCGCCTTTAAAGGCAGGTAACAATGAAGGATGTACGTTAACAATTTTATTACGCCATCTATATATAAACTGTTCTCCCAATATACGCATAAACCCGGCAAGAACAATTAATTTTATATCTTTTGCTTCACATATTGCGGTTATTTCTTTTTCTAATATATGTGTTGCTTTATAAGAACTCCATGGTATTCTTGCGTTTTCTGCTCGTCGTAAACCTTGTGCTTCTGATGTGTTTGATATGACATGGGACACAGGTATGCCTGCATCTAATATTGCTTGTAAATTAGTACCTGATCCAGATATTAATACTACTATTGACATGCAAATATTTATATGCCTACGGTAATATTAATTACTATCCTCTTTTTGCTTTTTATAGGATTGCTTGATGCATGATATTGATCCCCGTCAAATATAAGTACACTATTTTTTTCAGGTGTGACTCTTTGTTTTATAGTTAAATCAGTAGGTACAGTTTGTCCTCGATCTTCATTACATTCATTAAAAATAAATGTATCTCCATCTGAATCATCTAGATAGTAAATTATATTTAAATAATTTCTAGTATGGCCATGATCTACATGTGGAAAATTATAATCATCTTTAGTATAATTCGGTGCCGGTAATAATAAATTTGCTTTACAACGAATAATGGCCTTATATTTTATATCACATTTATCATTAAGAAAATAATATATGGGTCTTACTTTGTCCCAAAATGGAGAACGTTCATTACCTTGCCATTCGTTGTTGGATTGACCAAACACATCCATATTATTCCAAAAGACGTGAGTAAATTGGATAGAATCTTTATAAGATTGAGTATAATTAGTTCTTTCAATTTGAAATTCTAAATCTGTAGTGCGCTCATTAAAAAACCATGGAAATTCTTTAGTCTCGCCAGGTGGTAAAAACATACGATTTAGATCTAATACATAATCTTCTGATAAAAAGTTTTTTATTATTTTAATCATAATCTTGGCTGGGACACAGGGATTCGAACCCCAACTGACAGAATCAAAATCTGTAGTGCTACCGTTACACTATGTCCCAATTTAAAATTGTTGAGGCCCATAGTCTCTATAATTAAAATGTATATTTGCCGACATAGATCTTCGGATCCCTTCTCCTTTAAAAGGCATAACAGTATGTGATAGCCAGCCTGGAAAAAAATAACAATCTCCTACTTTTGGTAATCTAACAAATCCTGTTTTTACAAACTTTTGTTGCCGGCCGTCGAGCCAGGTAATCAGTCCATCTATGTTTTCTTCAGTAATACAGTCAGGAACTTTTAAATATGCAATCATTGATATAAGAGAAGGTGCATGTTCATGTATAGGATTCCATTCATGTTCTACCATATCATTAATCCATGCGGAAGTAATTTCAAAAGAGTTAGGAACAAGTTCTCCTCTATCATCTGTTAATCTAGACACATATTTTTCTATTTGATTATAGAACCATCCTTGAAGGTTCATATTTTGCCAAATTCCAGGCGCATCAGAAATAACTACTCTTTTTTCTAATTCAATATGTCCTACAAGATTTGGTCTATACTCTTTTTCTATAGAAAGTTTTTCATCATTTACTACTTCATCCATATATTCATTTAACTTGTCTATATATTCTGATGGTATATCAACACGCATAATTGTTGGACCAAACGGTGTAAAAAATTCTGTCATATTACTTCTCCAATAACTTTTGCATCTTTAATATGATCTAAAATTTTATCAGTTTCTTTTGCTACTAACAACATTCCCCATCCACAATTAAACGTGCTTTCAAATTCTGCTTTACTAAATTTAGTTTTCTTATATAGTTCTTGCCACTGTTCGGTATATTTAAACTTTAATTTATAACTAGTTCCTTTTGGAAGAACACGCGGCAAGTTACCATGTATACCTCCTCCGGTAATATGTGCTAATGCATTAATATGTTTTATTACCGGTAATACATCATGTATGTATATCCTAGTAGGAGTTAACATCTCTTCTGTGTATTCTTTATAAAGTTTTCTTATGAGACTAAATCCATTACTATGTAAGCCACTACTAGGTATTCCTATTATATGATCTCCTACTTTAACATTTTTAGGACGCACATCTTGTACATGTACTAAACCAATTGCAAACCCTGCTAAATCAAAATTTGACTTTGTATATACTCCTGGCATTTCGGCAGTTTCGCCTCCTACCAATTGGCAGTCTGCTATTTCACATCCTCGTTGTATTCCTTTAAGTATTTCTTTACTTTTCGTTAGTACTAATTTTCCTGTTGCATAATAATCTAAAAAAGCAAAAGGTGTTGCTCCATGACATATAATATCATTGACACACATAGCAACTAAATCAATACCTATAGTGTCATACTTTTTTAATTGCTCTGCTACTAATATTTTAGTGCCTACACCATCTGTACCCATTACTAGTTTACAGCCGGTATGCCAATAAGGATTATTCCATGTAGTAAACTGTGGTAATGTTTTATCGATATCAATAATAGCACCGTAACCACTTATGCCTAAATGCTTAACTAACTTATCTGCTTTACTAACATCTACGCCTGCATTTTTATATGTTATCCTAGCCACTTTTCCATTGTACCGCGTTTCGATTGTATTACTTTTTTACAATTTGCACAAAATGTATCTTTGTCGTTTATTTCGTCAGGGTAACCGGATGGAAAGTCTTTTTTAGTATACCATTTCCAAAATCGATTATGCCTGTACATTACTGATCCACGTTGTAATATTTCTTTACACCGTCGACACTTTTTAACCGTCACTGTTTTTTTTTAATTTTCTTTTTAGGGTTAGTAACTAACTTGTATATTTCTTTCCAATTTTTAACAAGAGGAATATCTCCTGCATAATCCATGTTGTGACCATGTTCCATAATTATACTATTGAGACCCAATTTTGATCCAGTTTCTGCATTTGCAATTTTGTCTTCTATCCACCAACAGTTTGAATCCTTATAAGGTAAAAGTTCTTCGTCTTTGTCTTCCCCTGTTCCTAAACATACAATTTTTTCAAACGTTGTTTCGCCAAATAACTTATATAAGTTTCGTTGTCTTAAATTAATAGCATGTTGATTTGTACTTAAAGAAGTTATTGCGTGAAATACATAACCATGTTCTTCATGTAATTTTTTTACATAATACATTGCATCTCTAAGGGGAGGGAGGAATCCTATTGCGGCACTTTGATTAAAAAAGTTTATAAATCGTTTTCCTTCTTTTGGGTCTATACCAAATCGTTTGCCTACACAATATTTAAATTCATGCCCTTCAGCCGCCATTTGTCCATGTTCTTCCATCCAGGTATGAAACGCGAATTCCCAATTTAACAGAACTCCATCTACATCTGTTAATATTACTTTGTCCGTTTTCATAAATTTATTTTGCAGTGAATATAGTTCTAGCGTCGATGTCATCAACACTATTTAAGATCATATTTATATCAATAATCAATGCGTATTATGATCCATAATCATTCGAAACTTTCTTAGACCATCCTGGTCCTTTTAAAACAAAGGTTGATGTTGATACCATTTTTTTCAAAGACTTTTTACCACAATGTGGACAATATACTAAAGGATCTTCACTCAGTTTTTGTATACATTCTATTTCAAGTCCACAATTTTTTCTCTTACATTTATACTCGTAAGTTGGCATTCCTTTCTCCTATTAAATCTAATATATTAGTAAAACCTTTTAAAGGCAATGCTGAACTATTAAATACTTTTCCTACTGCAAGAGGATTAATCATCATGAATAATTCAAAATTTCTACAAATATCTTGAAATTCCTCTATAGAAATTCCTGGATCTTTTATTGCATTACGAATATCTCTAAAAAATTGTGCAGTTTGTTCTGTAATAATTTTAGATTCCTCGTCCGCTTCTAAATCCATTATAACTGCTTCTATACCTGATTTACTTATTTGTTCAATATATTTTTTAGGATCGGTTAATATAGCATCTACATAACCGTCATCTTCGTCTATATAATAAATTCTATGTGTTGCCATATTATGTGGTACTCCGACCCGGAATCGAACCGAGATTGTCGCCGTGAAAGGGCGATGTCCTAACCATTAGACGACCGGAGCATGTATTATCCATGTAATAGTTGTTGTGCGTGTGCTCGTATATCATCTATTAGATAATTAATCCTTTGTTGATGTGCTTCATTATCTTCTTCCCCTGCTTGCCAATTAATAATTTCTTCCAACGTAATTGACTTTCTATGCATTACCCTTATAACTTTAATAAAGTCATCTATACTATGATATTTATAAGCCATTATTTAATTCAGGGAATATTTCTTTGATGATATCTGTTGCGCGGTTTATATCATCTTCACTATATACACTTCTAACTCGTGATCTAGGTGCGTCTTTTCCTCTATCGATTACTTCGTTTTTTGCTAATGTAAATACCTGCCGTTTATTAAGGGTTTCTAAATAATTAACAGGATTAAAAGAGTCTGCAGCTGCATTAGCAAATGCTAATGCACTTAATGAATAGAGCACTATATCATCCAAACACATTGGTACTATTAATTTGGCTGTTATCCGCTTAATGCCGTCCTCACATGCGTGACTTCTCATAACATATTAATAATACTATCATATGAAGGATTTGTCAACCAAAGCGTCTTGCCATAAAAAAAGGGGGATTTTTGTTAACAAGGATTATCCCGAACCCCGAACTAGCGATTTATGCCGCTAGTTTATACTCATAAACGTCGTTGTTGGCGTTTAATAGGTTGTGTATCTCTTTACTGCTTTCCTTGCCCTGTCGAATCTATTTCGCCCCCATGTGGTGGAGGCGGCCGGTACTGCCCCGGCGTCCAAAACCTCTACTTGCAGTACGTCATCAATACAATATTACTTATGATCTATGTATTAAATCGCCCGTATATAGCGTCTAAAACGCTCACTGTGCGTTTCTTTAGTTAAATATGTGTACAAGTACCCATTACGTTCGGGGGAGAAAATGGCATTGCCTTCTTACTTAACAATAAGGCACGTAGAATTAAAACCAGGTCCTATACCCACGAAAATTTGGATCTTATGTGCATCTAAGGACATACAACATAAAAAAATGGTAGGTCCTGCATTCGTATCTCACCCCCATATTCATGTAGGTAAAAGACCCGGCTATGCTGGCGAAGGCTCTTGGATAACAACAACATTGGGTGAACTTCTTACTGAATCTGACAATCCTAATTGTCAATTATGGGATGTTATGTTATCTGGCGGATGGGATTGGGGATTACGATATGAGAATGCTTGGTGTAGATGTTTGAATATAATTTGTCCAATAATAATAGGAGAACCGTTAACGGTAAAGTTAGGTGATATCGAAAAAAGAGATTAAAGAACAAATAAAACGAGTAGAACTTGATATCGAATATATTAAGGCGTACGATAAAAACCTTAGTAAGTATGGTAACCAATTACTACAAGAAAAAATAATTATGTTAGATAATTTACAATACGTTGAAAGTAGATTAGATGAACCATGTGGTATGCGTTAATTAAGGATCTAATCCATAATTTACAGTTTCACTTGCTGGTTGATATCGTAAATGTATCGTCCAATTAATTTGTTTGCCTGTTTCTCCATAAACTTTAAACACCAAATTATTAGTTAAAACTTCTACCGAAACATCCCACTGTGTAGCATTGTTTTGATAAACTGTTTTTGCAGCTGGTCCTACTAATCCTACTGTACCTAAAGTATTATCTACAAGACCTTCTAACTTAAATGCGTTGCGTTCAACAGTTCCGCCCGTTCTTCTTGCTAAAAATGTTGCTGTAAAGAACCAACATTCATCTGTAGCAGGAGTAATAGTTTCTGAATAAATTCCATCTTGCGATGTATCCCATAATATAATAACAGCACCTGCAGCTGTTGTTAATGCTCTACTTTTAAGTAAATATTCATCTCCGCTAATAAAAATATCCAGTGACCTTTGTTCTATTCTAACACCGTCGCCTGCAACCAAGGTTCTAAGTTTAATATCATTGGTACTAGTTTCATCATATACTTTAGCACCAGATCCAATATTGGTATGAGTATTATCTTCAGTAGCAGTTAAGTAACCTGCAAGTGCATGATTGCCCCAACCATATGCTTCATTCCAATTAGCAACATTGGTTGCTGTTATAGTTCCAGCAATCGATGCTAAAAATACAGGATCTGCTTCATCTACAAATTCTAGTGCTGTACCGCCAGTATTACTTTTTACAAATTTACTAGCAGTAATAGTACTCGGTGTATCTGTTAAGTCCGTCCATGTATCCGCTATAGAATCTAAAAATGTTTGATGTAATCCTATTGTTAATGTTTTATACGGATCTCCATCTCCTGATTCAACTATAGTAACTTTGTTAGATTCTCCTACAACTAATTCTAATACTGCTTTATTTGCTTCCTTCTTTAAAAGTCCTGTTCCATCTGATGGAGTTTCTATAACATTTTGTAAAAACAAATCTAACTCTGCTGTGGAAGAATCTATAATAATTGTACCAGTTGAACTGGATCCTCCGGCACCGGCTGCACCCGGAACAATACCTCCTCCAGGATTTGTGCCAGCAGTACTGCCACCAGTAACACCTATTGTACCTCCTAAACTAGGAGCAATTACATTTGATTCAAATCCTCCTAATTCAGATATATCGGATGACCATATGCCATCCGATATGCCCGGTTTAGAAGAACCTGAAGATACATAATCATTATAAGTTCCGGATTCTTTTAAATCAAAAAATGTATCAGTAATTTCTCCAGCGGCATTTTCAATAGGAAGTTTACTAGCAACTATTGGATGACGTGTAGCTTGTTGTTCTAAATTTTTTATAATATCATTATTTGCAATTGCACCCCATGGATCATTTCCACTAGGCAATGCATAATCTTTAAGTTGGCTATGCGCTGAATAAAGATTAGATGCTGTTGTTGAGGCTGCCGAAACTGTAGCTGCGGCCGGATCTCCAGCATTTTCTGTTATCATCATCGCATTAACATCTGTATCCCATGAACTTAGGCTATTCATTATTACACTAGATACAACACCAGTTGCAATTATTGTAGGTAAGTCGTCACTAATGTCTTTAAGAAGGCCGCTACTTAATCCACTAAAATTAAAACTGCCGTCTGAATTTAAACATAAACTTATATCTATATTACCTAAAGTATCAATATGACTTTGTGCAGGACCGAATAATGAACCCAATGCTTTATCTAATAAAGCTCCAATATTTGGTGCTGTAACCGGGTTGTCACAAAAATTAACCATTGAATATATAGATGCTACTTGATTTATAATATTCTGCATCCTTGCTATAGTACTGTTTACACCTAAATGATCTAATAAACCACCAAGAGTATTTTTCATGGTGTTTAATTGATCTTGTAGACCTTCAGGCATGCCTCCGGTACCAATAAGATTACCAAGAGCAATTTCTAAACAAAGCAATTGGCCTTCATATGGATTTCGAAGACCTCCTGCTAAAATTTGACATATTATATCTCTAATAGTATTAGGTAATTGAGCCTTATCAACCAGCCTAAGATTCCCATCAGCACTTGCTGCCACAACTCCTTGTATATCGGGTAATCGGGTATTAGCAATGCTTGATAATTTTCCAGCAGTTTTTTGTAAATTTTTAAGAGTAGCCATTTAAGTTCCTATGTACTATCAATTATTGCCATACCGTGGTTTACATCTCCTGCAAAAACATTAGGACTCCCACTTACTCTAGTATGTCCACATGTATCCGAATCCCCTTCACAATTAACAGGAATCATATGAGCATATACTGTTTTTCTTCCTTCTGCGGTATCCCAAATACTGCTACAATGTATTGAAGGTAACGGGCACGGTGGATGTCCCGTGCCTATTGAACCATCAACTGAAACCAGAAGTCCATTTGCATATACACTTCCTTGAGGAATAGTTGTTATAGATCCCCCGGCGGAATTTGAATCGTTCATTCGATGTACTCGTCTACCTGACATACTTATTTCCTATGTTATTATTTGGCTACTTGGTGTTGCTAATGATATTCCTGTTGTTGCTTGAACATAAGAATCTGCTAACACTTTATTAGGTGAAATAATCATAACAACTTTATCTTTGTTTAGTGTAACATTTGGAGTTGCTGAAATATCCAAAGATACCATCATAGGAATTAATCCTACACCTTCTGGTCCCATTGCTAATGCTAACGGCTTTCTTAATGTTATTGTGTTGTCGTCATCTTCTACCCATTGGGCAAGTACTTCATCACCACTTACAAGTTTTAATGCAACAACATCATTTTTCTTACGTTTTTCTACTAACATTTACATTGTACTCTTTTTTTCTTGTATTTCTTTCCTACGTGATTTTGTTAATTTGCCTAGTTCACCTAGTGCTTTGCGGGCTCTCGCCGCTGATGCTTTAACGCCTTTTTCTTCGAATTTGGCAGATTCATTCATATATGAATCGAATTGTGAAATAATTTCATCATGTATTGACATTTTTATTCTCCCTTTCAACCTAACTATTTATCGAAAAAAAGGGAGCCTTTATGACTCCCTTCAATTTATACGCCTAATAGCGTGTATTTTAAATAATCTACGTTATGTATAATCTATTTCTTTATTATTGTATTGTACAACTATTATATTTCTCTATATGCCCTAGTCATTACAACATCATCGGGCGATTCTATATTTATTTTAAATCTACTTGGTATGGTATCTATTTTGGCTTTCACCGAGCATAAGGAAGTGATCTATCCCTTAAATTTGTTTGTCAATATTTCATTTCCTTTCTCCCTATTGTTTACTATTTTCTCTATAGGAAATAATGTTATATTTTTGTGTTTTAGTAACTGTATCCGCCAATGAATATAGTCTATATATTTCATTATTAGATATTATCTATTATATCTTCTATCTGGTCTTTTGTCAACCGAAGCAACGACGCGGCACCATCTTCTACTACCAATGTATTGCCTTGATAAATTTGTGGTACTGTTCTGTGTCCTTGTTCTAGTATCCAATCTTTTGATGCTTGATCTGTTGATATATCTACTTCTTTATAGGTTATATCGAGTTCTTGCAAATACTCTTTAACATTAGTGCAATGGTGGCACCGTGGTGAAGTATATATGGTTAACATTAATCGATATCACATCCTTTATGTTTACCATAAAACTTTTTAATTTTAAATCCGCCCCAGGCAATTAATACCAAATTAACTGCCATTGCTGTATAAAATATCCATGGATACTGTGAAAGCCACATCCCTAATGTTGTTCCGCCTAACCCAAAAACTACTACAAACCACGGTATCACACAAACTGGACACATATACTATTCTCCTGGTTGATAGTATTTATATTATTTCACATCCAGTGGGGGCTGAACAGGCCAATTCTTGAGCCCCAGTTGTCATGTCTTGTTCTTCATATTCACTTAACAATTCCCAACTTACCTCTTTGGGCATATCAGCTATTAGTTTATCATATTCTTCTTTTGTACAGTCTTGATAAGGTGCTTGTCTGTATGAATGTTCCGTCATTGGTAAAAAAGAAACTCCCGACATTTGATCAAAATGTTCCCATACCCATGAACCAACATTCATCCATTCGTGCTCTTGTACAGATACCGTAACAGACGGTTTATGTTCACACCAGTTATCTTGATATATTTTCCACAGTTCTAATTGTTCAATAGCAGACATATCTTTTCTATATACACCATTACGGGGTCCTTTAACAGGAAAAGAAAATACTAGTGTATGTTCGGGTTTTGTTACATCAGGTTCACACGGAAATCCTGCTTCTATCATCATTTTTGCCAATGGGTCTTTTTTATCTGCTCGTATTGTTCTAATATAATAAGGATTATGACGTGCATGTATACCAGAAGCACTGTCAACTAATTGTGATACTGTACCAGAAGGCTTAACACAAGTAATAGCGGCAGATTGATTAATACCTAATATTTTAGACAATTCTTTATTTGTGTTTATAGATACTTGTTTTAATTGTTGTAATAAATTTTCTAAACCTTTTCCTTTGCCGTTAGTTAATTTACTATCCATAATTCCTGTTAAAGAAACACCAAGCAATCTTTCTTCATAACAACTTTCTGTCCACTTTCTACTAATGTATTTAAAATTAATTAAAGTAGATTGCCATGTACCTAATATAGTTGCTAACTTTACTTTTTCTTTTAATGATTCTTCTGTATCATTTTCGCGGATAACAACTTCTGACAAATTGCAAAATTCACGTGACCGCAAAATTATTTCTGAACAAGGATTTGTACCAAAGTCATGTTCTGAATCTCGTCTACCACTTTTTCCTGCTTGTTCTTTTGCAGCTGCTCTATTAAAAATACCACGCTCACCCGACTTAGATTCGTAAAGAGATTGCCATTCGTCCATAAAAATACCCATGTCGGGTCGTTCAGTATAACAAGCAGAATTATTAGCAAGTGCTCGTTGTACATTCCGTTCCCACCACTGTCCTGACTTTGCTAACCGCATTCTGTCATCACTTAAATTTGACAAACTAATTAACGCAGAACGTCGTACACCACCTACTACTACTATCTCTGCAATTTTACAAACAATGTCATGACACTCTAATGATGTTAGTTTTCTGCCAGCTGCATTACGAAAAATATCTGATGTAAATCTAAATAAATCTTCTAAAGGTTGTGGACCAGATGCCCTTCCTCCAAATGTTTTTAACGGAGAACCTGCAGACCGAACTCTACTTAAATCCCACTGAGGAATTTGTCCTGCATACAATAGGTGAATTAATTCACGTAATGCTTTGGCCCAACCTAATTTACTATCTGAAATAATAAGAGTTGTATCTGTTTCAAAAAACTCTTCATTGACAATAGGAAGTAAACTTACAAATTGACGTTCTACACTAAATCCTACACCAGTACCATTCATTAATACATAAAGAACTTCGTCAAATGCTCGTATAGAATCTATTGCAATATACGAACAATTATAACCTGATACATTTTCTCGTTTTAATGCTTCTCCTGCTGTCATAAGACAACGCATTGAAGGCATTACTTCTAAATTTAAAACTGCATTTCTTAATGTATTTTTTGCTTGTGTAGAAACGTTAAAATTGCACTGCTCAGATAAATGTTCTTCAAAAAAATTAAAATATCTATCTACTGTTTCTGTCCATGTTTCTCGTCGTGTGTCTTCATATCTATATCGTGAATATCTCGAAAGATGAATAAATTGTTGATATAGAGTTGGTAGTTGGATACTCATAACTCTCCTTTAAATTTTTTTCAATATGAAAACTCTCCTTAAGTAATTTACTAAATTACTTTTAACCTAGAGTGTTCCAAAGTTTTGCGTTATAATAAAATTTAGCAGTTGAAGACAATCCGTTACTATATTTTAATATAATATCATCACTGACTTTTACAACCGAAAATGTAATTCCTGTAGATGCTGTCTCAAGAAAATCGTTATCAAAAACTGGTGGATTCGTTCCATCATATAAAATTCGTATTGTACCTACAGCCATTACACCACTAGCATTCTTTATTGAAAAATTTACTACACACGTATTAAATATCGTGCCATCAAAAAGAAAACCAGTATCTTCATCTGTAGCAGATGCATTAAATTGAAGCACTCGGGTATATTCTTCATTTTGTTCTACATCAATTTCAGAGTTAAACCCTACTTTTATAGTATCGCCGATTGTTAATATGCCGGCGCCGAATGTTAAGGAAACTCCTGTAATTGTATAATCTGTTCCTGGATTTTTAGGTGTATCATTTACAAGAACTTTTACTGTACTTCTAGCAACTCTAGCCTCTAATGTATATGTTAGAACAACTGGGTCTGGTACTGTAAAAGTTTGTAAGGGGTTACCTATGAATAATCGTTGTTTATCCGTTGCGTAACCGGGCTCCCCTTCATTGAGTAAGGGAAGATCTATCATATCTCCTCGTCGAAATAATATACGAGAAATTTTAGTTGTTGCTGCCATGGTTAAATCCTGTTTTTGTTGTTATTGTTATTTATTGAGATTGTAGTACTCACTAACTTTTTCACCCCATTTCTCAGCATAATTTTCGAACTCATTTTCATCAATAACATACTCCTGATACAACCCAGCACTTTCACCATCCCATGTAATCATCATTATTACTATATTTTCTATATGTGTATCATATAACGAATTATGGGCAAGTGCATATGCTACACCTTGTAAAAAATAGTCATCTACCCACTCTCGTTTCTTTGGTTTTTTAGTTGTTTTAAAATCTATTATTGTCTGTTTATTTTTCCATACGCCTACACAGTCTGTTGTTCCTGCATATAGATCAGGATAAAACAAAGATACTTCTGTCCCCCATACTTCATCCAAATTCTTAAAACCTTGTTCAATAACTATATCTGCTAATTTTTCTGCTCGCTTATATATAATGTTAGATTTTGTTGTCGTTTCCTTTCCATTTATATGATTTTCTAACATTGAATGAACAACCGTTCCTATATTGGCTGCTTCACTTGTTATTTTTTGTGCTTCTTGTATACCTATGCGTTTCCGCCATGCAGATAACGCCCTACGTGACTCTTGGGATTTTGTTGCATCTAATATTGTTGTTACACTAGGAACATTACCGGAGGGGGTAGAATATAATCTTTTGTTTTGTTTTGTTGTTCTTTTAAGAGAGGTATACGGATATAATTCGACTAATAATGACATATACTAATTGTACATAACATACATGAAATTGTCAAGTTATTTTACCATTCAATTACCCATTTAAATGTTATTGTAGTTGTACTGTTAACTTTTTGTGTTATAGAGTAAGCCAAGTCTTTAAAATGTTTACTAACTTGTGCCATTTGATCAAGTTTTACTTTATCTGTAATAAGATTTTGCCAAGTTTTGTAATAATCTTGTGCAAGTAAATATTTTGTGGCATTTGTTGCACCGCCACCTGCAATTGTTACAGTTGGTATTGTTACATAACCGCCGCCGACGGCTGTTACTGTAAAAGTATCTATTCCACCTCCTGAAACTGTCACTGTTGCTGTTGCCTGTACATTAGGAGAAGCAACCGTTGCTACTGGAGGTAATGTATAATTTGAACCAGCGCCTGTTAATGCATATCCTATTACTCGACCTATAGTATCTGTTGTAGCAATAACAGAAGCACCTGCGCCTGTTGTATCACCGACTGCATTTGTCATTGTTACTATTGGTGCTGTAACTGAATCATAACCAGAACCATATGTTGCTGGTACAATGTTACTCAATGCACCACCTGAAATTGAAGTAGTATTTGTTGCTGTTTCTCCATCTGGTGCAGCTATTGTTACAGTTGGAGCAGATGTATAACCAGTCCCCGCGGCTGCAACAGAAATTGCAGTTATTTTAAATAAATTGTTATAAGGTACAGCAGGATTTAAATTACTTGCAGTTCCAAGTCCGTCTATTTGAGTAGACCACGTCATAACAGAGTTGCCGTCTACTTCAACAGATAGCAATCCTGCTTCAACAGCAGTTAATATTTCTGTTTCAATGTCACGAATTTCTGCGTGTATAACAGAATCTATTCTTGCTTTTGTTCGTGCCTGACTGGCTGTTAACATTGCTACCATTATTTAATTTCCTTCTTAAGTTGACGTTTAGCCATTTTACTTATTGTTTTTTCTTCTTTATCTGCTACATCCGGCGATACATATCTTTCAGCATCTGTTGTTGCAATTTTAATCGTGTCTTGATTTGCCATTGCTACAACCGGATGTCCTGATAAAATTTGTACTACTGTTACTAGGTCTACGCCTACATATCCCATACTTCTTAAGTCCATGACTACTTGATTTGTGTTTACTTCAGTTGTACCTTCAGCAGACGCTGTGACGAGAAGATTAATTATCTCATCACGTAAATCATTTACATATTCACCGGCCTCAAAAAGTTCTGTTAATCTCATTTCATTGATTTGATAATTTGACGTAAAACTTTATCGTTGTACTTGCCTTCTCTTAATGCAGTTTTTAAAGCACGTTTTGCTTTTTCTACGCTTTCTTTTTTAACTGCTCTACCCAATGATATATTTTCTGGTCCTGCAGCTGCGTCGGCTCCATCTAAACTAATTTCGTCGTCGCCTCCTAGTCCATCATCCATATCAGTGTCGCCCATATCCATAGACATATCATCTGTTCCCATGTCTGTAGACATAGCAGATTTGTCACCAGTTAAAACTAATACTGCATTTTGAACTTGCTCATGCGTTCCTTTAATTCCTTCTAGTGCAGAACCTAATGCAGCTTCAACAGAACCATTGAATTGCTCGCCTGCTTCAGGACCATATTCTTCTTTAATCCTGTCTACTAGAGGCATTAAATTTTCAACTTGCATTTTAGCCAAATCTTCTGCGATATCTTGTAGTTGTACTACCATATCCTTCGCAGCCAATGCTAATTCTGCTTGATCAAGATCTTGCTCTAAAAGTTTTTTCAAATTTTTAAAAGTTGCTTCTTCATTCATTACGTTTCCTCTACGTTTAATACTACTATTTAGTTTGCCGTATGGCCAAATGCCATATCCTCCAAGAGAACCAAACGTCTGCCCTCTTGGTTCGGGTCTATCTTTTGCACCAGTTCCTGAAGGACCTGGAATGGGAATTCCTGGTAACCATGGCAGTCTCTTTTTTCCGCCTTTCTTTCCCTTGCCGGTATTTGTTCTTGTCTGCGTTCCTACGTTAGTTCCTACGTTAGTTCTAGCTATAGTAGGAGCACCTGCAATTGTTGTTATTGTTCCAGTATTTGCTACATCTCTAGCTACATCTCTAGTTCCGGCGCCAGTTGTTATACCTGGAGTGGCAACTATACCGCCCGTAGCCGTAGGTTTAACGTCTATTCCATATCCTGGAGGGTGATGGCCATCGCGTGACTGTGGATCAATAGCTACTCCGGGCGGAGCATGATCCACATCAATTTGTGGTGTAACATGTTGTGGTGTAACATGTTGTGGTGTAACATGTTGTGGTGTAACATAAGGAGGCGATGCTGTTCGTCCTTTTGGCTCAGCCATCATTCCTTGATCATCATATTTAATATCAGCACTAGCAATAGCATTAGCGGCTGTTGCCGCGGCGGTTGCCTGTTGCGCGGCAATTTGTGCTTGCTGTGCGGTACTATATTCGGCGCCCATATCAACACCAGTTACTGGTATTGCATCTGCCGCAGCTCTATCATCAAATCCCCGGGTGTCGGCTTGTTGATATCCCTGTGCCGCAATAGCATCAGCGGCTGTTGCCGCGGCGGCTATTCTTGGGTCAGCAGTAGCTCCTGTGCCTCGCCCCTTATAGTCTACAGGATCGTCTAGTCCATATTTGTCATCACCAACTGATTGATTTTTAATAGCATTAATAGTTGCCGCAACATCACTATCTAATGTTGCTTTGACTCGATCAGCTTGTGCGCTTGTATAATCGGCTCCTTTCATGTCTGGATGTGTTTTAATTATAGAGTCTACTGCGGCCGCTAATACTGTTTTTGCATTTTTTACTCCCGGCTCGTCACCAGCATCTATAGCTATTTGTGCGGCTGTAGCGGCTGTGACGGCCGCTGTAGCTGCCGCGTCATCTGCTACTTTTTGTTGATGTTCTGGATCTCCTTTAATATAATCTTTCCAGCCACCGTGAACGTTAGGATAAAGAGAAGTTGCTTGTATAAATGCTCCTTTTAATGCCAACTCACGTGCAATTTCAAAATTTGCCGCTGCCAAATCTTCATTTGGGTCACCAGCATCTGACGAATGTGTCATTAAACTTATAAAACTTACACCTTTAAGTACTGTCCTAGCAATAACTCCTGCTTTAGCACCACCTAGTACTTTAGTTAACCAACCTATACTGTCATCGGCCGCATTTACTACTGTAGTTCCAATATTCGCATATATTCCACTAGGAACTCCTGAAAATGCCGCTCGAGCAGCTGTTAATCCAGCCGTTGTTGTAATACCAGCAGAATTAATATTAAGTTCATTTGCAAAACGTTGTGCTAGTTCAGGGTTTTTTGTTAATATTTCTGTAATGTCTATAGATTTTCCGTCGTCTGTTTTATACATAAATTTTAAATCTTTACCATCTCCACTCGATGACATAAGTTTTCCTGATTCAGGATCTATTAATGTTGGTAATGTATATTTCTCTGTTTCTGTTTTTTCTTTAGATCTAGTAGGTGTGCGTCCTGGAACTTTGCGCTCAATTAACTGTTTTAAATATTGTTCAAATAAAACAACTCTATTATATTCTGCTAAATTAAAATTTCTATATAATTCTTGTTTTGCATCTTGTACTTGTTGAAGTGCTTTCTTAGCAGAATTACCGGATACTGGATCCTTTACCGTATAACCATAATTTTTTTCAAGAATATTTTTAATATCCGTATGTTCTTGTTCTTTATTTCTTAAGTTATTTAAAAGCATGTTATTACCTGAACATTTGTTTTCTTATTTCACGTCTAGTATGTATTACTTTACGTTTATTCTCTTCAAATTGTGTTTCGTACAATTCTACATCAAAAGAATCATTATCTCTTTTAAGAAGAGTTTTATAATGCTTTGCTTCATTTAATTTACTACCATATGTGCCGTCTAGTTTATAAATGTCATTTGCTTCTATATCTTTATTTTTAAGAAGTGCATTAACAATTCCTACTGCACTTTCAAACAAGGATATATTATCATACAATGTTTCTTTATGTCTATTTTGAACTTTATATGATTTTGTACTCTTTTCAATTATTATTTCATAATCTAATATACCTACACCAGATTCAGTTTTATTTGTCATAGCAATAATATCGCTAGGAGTTTTATCTTTTCTAGCTTGCTTTGCTACTTTTTTTGTAGATTCGTTTAATCTACTTAATATAGTAGACATTGCCTTAACATCGGGGTTCGAAGACCCCGATGTCTTGGCAGCTTTTAATCCCTTGCCACTTAACTTAGACATCAAGTCTTTCATGGCTTTTGTATCTTCTGGTGTATGTCCCATATTATTTTACTTAGACTTCGGCTTCGCCGCTGCCTGGAATCATCGATGACATTTCCCACCAACCTATTGCGTCACCAAGAAATCCTACCACAATAACTCCTACTACTATGAGTAGAATTTTGTGTTTTTTACTCAATTCGTTGAACTTTTTCATATCTTATATCTCCTTTATATAGTATAATCAATGTAAGTGGCAGTACTTGTATTCGCTCCAAACTTAATACTGTCACCGTCTTGTAGGCGCAATAATGCACCTTTACTAACTAGGTTTCTCGCAAGTTCATTTTCTCTTTCCGATAAATCTTCTTTATAAAGGAAACCATCCGTAGATTCGTTTATTTTACTAATTAATTTATATTCTCTATTACCAACAGGCATAATAAGGCCGCCTTGTATTTCTATTATCCTCATACCAATCCTGCCGCTTTTAATAATTTATCTATTCTATCTGATGTTTTTTTGTCTGCTGGTATAACTGTACCATCTGCTTTAGTAACTGAAGTAGTAGGTTGATTTTGAGGATTTCTAGATGCAACACCGGTTGGTTGTTTACCCTGGACACCCTTGCCTGCAACTGCTCTCATTTCTTTTCTGCCACCAGCAATTGCACCTTTATCTGAAAATGCAGAAGAATATCCAGTAGTGCCTGTGGGTTGCGTAGGTATAGTTTCTCTAGACTGTTTTACATTATTACCTGGATTTCTACCTGTTGCATGAGTAGGTGATAATCTTTCATTTGCTTGTATATGAAGACCAGGAACATAAGGTCCTATAATATCTAATATAGTATTCATGTCATGTTCTTCAACTGCATCATTTAATGCCAATAAATCACTTAATCGTATATGTTTCATAGCAGATTCTATATCAGAAGAACTAATATCATAATCACTGTAGTTCTGTAATACAGAAGTTAATGTTTTTGCCACACTATGATTTTCTTTTAATGATTCGAAAAAAATTGTCATTTTATTTTTTACCAATTTTGTTAAGGCGAGCTACTCGTTTACTTGTAGGATTAACTCTCTTTGTTCGTTGAATTTTTCTTTGTATTCTACTACCCATTCTTGCTTTAGTCCGCTTAAGAGTAAAACGTTTTTTAATATCCAATGGTGCCGAACATTGACTCATATTTGCAACAATGCGACCCTTTCTACGACCAAATGTACATCTAAATTTACGTACAACTTTTTGTCCGCGGCGAGCCCAAACCATTTTGGTCTCGGCAATTAAAGGATTTGGTTCAAAAAATTCATTCAGTTGCATTGGATAACCTTAATATTATATTATAATATTTAGCAAAATTATCCCATTTGAATGAGCATCACTACGATAGTAGACAGTAGCCCTGCCATTATGGTCCCTGTCGCACCAATGACAACCTTGGTCATGCTTTGGTGAGATGAGGTAATTTTGTCTTTAAGTTCTAAGACAATAGTATATAAAGTATCTTGCCTGGTTTCTATCACTTTTAATTTTTCATGCATAGTATTATACCTCTCAGCACATAAATCTACGTGAGCTTCAAGCGATTCTTTTTCTATCCTATATACAGCCTTACCATTTGGCATAAATTAAATTCCTCTAGAACTACTTTTCAAATAAGTAGAATATCAGTTCGAGAGCCTGAGCGTGCCTAAAGTGAGCCTAAGTTAGTTATTAATGTGCCTGTATTAGCCTTTACAAATTTGTAACTTAATGTTTGTTACACTTGTATTTATAGCTCTGTATTTTTAATAATATAGGTATTTTTGTCATCTGCAGACACACAATCAAACGTAACACCGACTGTTGCTGATTCATCTAGGTTTTTGAATACAGGAACAGCATTAATATCTCCTACTAACCCATCTACACTTGTTTGATTAGCAAATTCTGTTGCAAATTTAGTAATCCATATAGAATGATTGCCTGCATGACCGGTTCCAAATTCATAATTAGATAAATCTTGCCCAACTAGTTTCATGACAGAACTTATAAACGGTTGGCATCGAAGTCCTATTGTTTGTAATAGTACACTAAGATTTTGTGCTTGTTGGTATTCTTTACCTGACCCGGTTGTTATACCAGTATCTGTAACATCTATTAACGTATAAATGGTGAAAAATTCTGTATCACCATGGCTAGATTCGCCTGGTCGAAATATTCCACTAGGGGTGGGATTTGTCATTTTTACCTATAGGTTCGTTTGCCTAATTGATATCCTACCGCATAACCAGCAACAGCTGCACCAATAGTTTTTAAGGCAACGCCGGCAATCTTTTTCATGCCGCTTTTTGTTTCAGGATTATTGGCATCATCTATACCTAAATTCTTATTTCTAGATAATGCATCTAGATAAGGCATTAGTTCTGCCAATCTAGCATTTGTTCTGAAGTACATTAACAATCTTGTTACTGCTAAATGTTTTTCAGTTGTAGAAGTTTTATGCCAATTTTGAACTAATCGTCTGATACTTTTATAATTGCTTGTTTTAATATTTAATTTCTTTTCTAGTGTTAGAAAAAAGCGAGGAATAAATGCACCGTCTGTTTGTAAAGTGTTATTTGACATTTCTTTAAAGAATTTACGTAACATATGATATGGCATGTTTATGCGAGTTCTTGCAATAGCATTCTTTTCTGGAGTGCCACCTATTAATGAATCAGATGTTCCACTATGATCGAATAATATATAAAATGCTAGATAAAGATCTGATCCTGATATTCTATAATGATCAAAAGAATTATAGCGGATAGTTTTATCTGCATAATCAATTGCGGCAGGAGCAGTATCATATTCAGAATATAGCATGTATAAAAGAAGGGTATTTAAAAAAGCAAAATTAGCAACATCATCAATGCCAAGTTTACGTATAATATTTCTATTACGAAACATTCTAGCTTCTGTTATTTCTTTGTTTATAAATGTTAGTTCCATATTAATATTTATTATAATATATAATGTTCCTTATGTCAATTAACCAAATTTCTTATCTGGTGCAAAATTAGCAGAAGAAAATGTAAGTCTATCTACTAATTTAAGAGCATTACCTAAATGATCAACTGCAACAAATCCTTCTGGTGCAGTTACTTCAACTGTACCGTCTGGGTGCATTAAAAATGCATCCATGCTTTTGATTTGATTTAATTTATTAATTAATAGACTTTTAGCGGCAATGGTTCTTAAGTATAAACCATATATTCCTTCAAGTTGAGGTTTATGAGTTTGTACCCATTCAATTGCTGTATTCAAATATTCTAACCTCTTTTGACCAGCTGGACCTTCGGGGCCTGTTTTTAATTTTGCAACTGCGGCATCTGTCCGATCTATTAATCTTTCAACAAAATCATCTACAAAACGTCCTGGATCTTCTTGAAAACTGCCGCCTCGTACATAACTATTCACATGTGCCTTTAATTCTTTTCCTACTTCTTCAATTGGACTGTTATTTAAAATATCAAATGTTGCACTTGTTGCTTTATTAGCAAATACTACATTATCATTAATTGCTTTTAATATTGCTTTACTTTCTTGTGCTGTTAATGTTGCCGCTCCACTATAATCTTTTATATAAGCATCATCTACCCAAACGTCCGGAGATCTACCTTTTAAGCTACTTACATCAATATTGAAATTAGCCTTCATGTCTGCTAAATTGTCTCCCTCATACAATGTATGAAAAATAATACCTATTTTAGCACGTCTTATTTCATTTGCAAGGGCACTATCGTTGGGAACAGCATACATAATTAGTTGTGGTTTAAATGTCAAATAGTCGATGCCGTCAATTTCATATACATTTAACATGTCGGGTGTAAACAATATATCACCCTGCAATACTTCTTTTATGCCTAGTTTTCTAAGATGCTTATATGCAGCTCCTAGTTTATTTCTTAAACCTTCTTTACTATCAACTTTACCGTCTTTCATTGCATCCGGATGATTTTTCATGATGTGCCCAGGCTTCTTATTTAATTTTGGACTTTGTGCAAATACACCCTTTGTGCCAACAAAAAATTTACCATCACTAGGATCTGTTCCAGTAACTATAGCAGGAGAACCATCCCATTTAACTGTTACTTTTGTTGATTTTTTTGCATGGCCTTTTAACATAGAATGCAATCCGCGCATTATATTAATAGACTTTTGTACACCATCATATCCAGCATTTAAAATTTCATCTTCTATATGTTCTATATGAACATTTTTTCCCTCTTTGTCTTCTTTTAATTCCTGATCTATTAAATCTTCTTTACCATTTGTGGTTTTATGAAATCCTTTATCATCTGGTTGGGATAGACGAGAAGTTCTGTTATTTCTAGAATAACGTCGAGGATAACCTGAAGTAATATCTTCTATTCTCATTATTTGTACGATTCCTTCTTCATACGAGTATGTTTTGTTTTTTCGTATTCTATTTCAGCATCATATTCTCTTTCCGCATGTGTTTTAACAAGCGGTGATGCTATGTCTGCCGCATACATTCCTGCTAATATAGAACCAATAAGATTTAATGCTGGCCCTATATCCATCCCCAATGTATCAGCAACCGGTTTACCAGCAAAAAATAGTATACCAACTGCGGCACCTATTAATTTTGGATGCTTTCTAAAAAATCCTGTAAACTTATGGATATCAGTTATTTTGATACCTGTTTTTTGTAAATCCCTTAATTCCTTCTCATAGGCTTTTTGTGCGGCTATGTCAGTTAGATGATGATCCTTTGCATACTTATTTGCTTTTTTAAAAAGATTCCTCACAATTTCGGCCTTTCTTTCTAAATCTGCTTCGAATAATGCATGTGAATCAAATACTGGATTTGTGTTAAAGATTTCATTTATTTTCATTCGCTTTCCAATTAGTGCCCGCCGTTCCTGCCCCTGTGTAAGTCCCGCCAGACCCGGGTGGCAAGAATGACCCTTTCCTGCGATTTTTTGTTGGTGTTTTCTTTCTCGGTACCGGGGTCGACTTCGGTAATTCGGGCGATATCTTCGGTGTCGTCTTTGTCGGCTGCTTCCTTGTCTGCGGTGCATATTGACCCGTGCTTAGAGGTAGAATTTCATACCTACCATATGGATCTTGTTGATTTACATGTATATACGACTTATTATTTGGTTTTCTCGTATCTAACCTATCAGGAAAAAGCCGACGCCGCTGAGCGGGGGTCAATCGTTGCCGATCAGGCGTACTTTGGGCACTTCTTTCACCCGTACTTCCCGAATAAATATCTCCCGGAGTATACTTACCACGTTCGCGTTTCGAAATATCCGTTGCCCGTTTCATACTCTGGCCCGCGGAATGCCGCTCACTATTATCTACAAGGTGTTGTACTTCATGCATAAAATCACCCAAGCTTGGGTTCGGACCAACACCTATTTCGTCAGTCCCTCTAGCCCACGCATCTGTCTCCGGTGGCATATTTATATCATGAGTAACAGTAGCATTGGCTATATGTGGGTAATTTTTATAAACCTCTGGTGCATGTAGAAAATCACCTAATCGCATACTCCCGCCTCGAGATATTCTATTAATAATTTTATCTTTATGATTTGAAATTTCTTGCCGGGGGAGCCTATCGGCGGCCCAAAGAGTACCATGCTTGAGCCAAATATCTTCTCTACTTTCGCCTCGCCTTACCGCAGCTTCTGCTTTTCTTAATTCATTCGGATTCCAATCTGCCTTCGCATTTGGGCCTATAAAAGTGGTTACTTTTATTTCGTCGCCGGTAAATACATCGGATTGATTATTTTTGTTTGATGTATTATTAGACCCTATAGCAGGCAATGATGGTAACTGCGGTCGTTGAATCTTTTCATCCAGCACTTCATTTATTTTCATTTTTAATCCTATATATTCCACGTTTAAATTTTCGAGGATCGTGTGTTTTAATTGAATTATACAATCTTTTAGTTAAATCGGCTGCCTCTTCTCCTTCATAACTTTCATTTATTAAATGAACTAGATTAATAGCACTAGCAATAATATGATCAGCTTTACTTTCTATGACTAGGTGTTTATCCCTAACATGTACCATATTATTAATTTCTTCTAATAAACTCTTTGTACGTTTTTTCATAACACTATCTCTGTATTTTATATATTTATGTGATATTGATAAATAGTTTTGGAGCATAGGAACACAAAATGTCTGAAGAATGGTATAAAACGTTTATAAATGTAATTGAAAATCCTGTAAAAAAGGATGAAGAAACGTCCAAACCCGAAGACATAAAGATATCGCAAAAGCCTGTTCATCGTTTAGATAGAGATGTACCTTCTATAAAAAGACAGGATGTACCTTCTGGGAAAAAAGAATTGCGTTTTGATAAAACCGTAACTGATGTACAAAATGTACCAGACGATAAATCAATGCCCTTTACACGGTCGGGGAAAGGAGAGGCCGGCGAAAGTAAAGATCCTATTTTGTTCCACCGAACAATGAACAAATTAGTCATATTAGGTAAGGCGGGAATGTTAGACCATGATAGCGTAATGAAACTTAGACAAAGTTTCAAAGTAATGCTAGATGGCAAGGTACCGTCTTCACAGCAAAGAGCAGTTCTCCTAACTGTCCTTGATAAACTAATAACCATCATAACAAGTGATATGAGTCTCTTCAATAGAATTAGGAGTGATCTTCAAAGAGATAGAAGTACTTTGAAGTAACAGTTATTCTAATTTACGCAGTAGACTCCTTAGTCGATCTTGGGAGTCTACTGCTTTTTCAATTACAGTGTTTGTTTCTACTGTATCTGATACTTGACTTTTTTGCTTTAGTTTTTCATACAAAGACGATGTAGTTTGATTATCATCTTCGTCATCTTCTAGGTCTGTTATTCTTAAACTGTTAATATCAAAACCAAAATCCAACTTTTGTCCAACTGCACTAGAAGAACGTGTTTTCATAAACTGTATTTGTACTCTGCCACGTTCTCTCATTGCCCTACTAGAAAATATACCTATAACATTGTCAGCAGTTTGTATTTTACTTAAACCTCCTGCAATATGACTATGGTCAAATTCTATCTCGTCTACTGCTCCTCGGTTTAATTGACTTGCTGTTACAAACAAAAAATTACCTTCTAATGCAAAATTACGTAACTCTTCCGATACTAACTTATCTTTAGTATATAAATCACTAACACTAACTTTTCTGTTTAATGGCATCATGAGATCTAAATAATCAAGCAATACACAATCTATAACAATATTTGTTTCAAGTTGAAATTCTTTATGAAGTGCTCTAATATCATTTACATTACAACCATTTGGTAATTGTACTACTTGTAATCTCCCTGCATTCTTTCCTAATAAGCGAATTTTTAAATCTACATCATCTAGATTTTTAAATAATTCTTTTGTTGACATGTCTGTGTGCATTGCATCCATTCGCATACTAGTTAACTGCTCTGATAATTCTAAGGATATATACAATACATTAAGTCCTGCCTTTGCCCAATTGATTGCTAAATTTTGTAAGAATAAACTTTTACCTGATCCACTACCTCCTGCAAAAATATTCAACTCACCTTTATTAAATCCACCAAACAACTTTTTATCTAATGTTAACCAACCTGTAGATGTTTGTCCGTGATTGTCTTGTATATCCTTTAATCTTTTTGCAGGATTTTCCCAATAGTCTATACCAAATTCTTTTGCTAATCCTATTTGTACTGCATCTTTTATTAATTTTTCTACTGTACCATATTCTTGATTTTCTAGTTTATCATAACTTTTTAAAATTGCTTGTTCTAATGCTTTATGTTTACAAAACTGTTCAAACTCATCTAAAAACCAACCTTCATATTTTTCAGTAGCACTTGTCATGTCTCCTAATTTAACTTGTGTAGTTGCTTCAACTTGATCTTTAGTTGGAACAGCAGAATACTTATCTGCATGTTTTATCACAAACTTTACACAATCACGTAATTCATGATCAAAATAATCACTATTTAAAATACCTCTACATCTTGCATAAAGATCATGATTCTTTAACAAAAATTCAATAAACAATTTTTGCAATTCTGCACTATATTCTTTTGTTTCTGCCATAGCCTATTTACAATACTTTTTTGTAAGTACTTTAATTTTTCCTTGATTAGTTTCTGTACATTCTATTATACTTTTTAGTGCAAATAACTTTCCATATTTTACTACTGCATCTGACACATCTTTACAATCTTTCCACGGTGGAAAACTCACTGCCCATTTTCTTTTTCTTGCAATGCCCACCAATCTTGCCCCTGCATGATCTCTATCTGGACACAATATTATTTTCTTACCTAACTTTTCTATAATTTTACATTGTGTTTGATTTGCTAAATTGGATGTTACTGCAACACCGTCTATTGCTAATGCATCCATGGGCCCTTCTACTACTATTACATACTTTCTTTCATATACTTGTGCATCTAAATTAAACACAAAATCTTTGGGTTGCTGTGTATAAAATTTAGGAATGTTATCTGGTCTAGGATCGCTAGATGCCCATCTTGCAGTATACCCTACTGCCTTTCCTTTATATACATAAGGAATAAACAATCTCTTTCTTAATTGGAATGTGTTATTATTACACCAATACAATCTTTTATCGTTTACACTAAAACCTCTATTTTTTATAAATGTAACAATATCTGAATATTCGACTTCATCTTGATATTCTATTTCAGAATCATTATATCCAAAATTTAATTGTCGGAGCCAATCCCACATTGCATAAGAAACTTTTGGTAATTCTATTTCTGGCCAATTGAATTTTATGGGTTCTTCTTCTACCGCTTGATATTCAAATTCTTGAAAAACTTCTTGTTCTGTTGCGAGTTGTAATTTTAATCGTTGTATATCTGCTATATCAGCACCCAATATTTCTAATAACTTTTGTAGTCTAACAGTTATATGTCTGCCAGCAGACCATCCAGTTTTATACCCACAATTAAAACAATTATATTGAAACTTATCTATGTCAAAAAAGAAACCGCCGCGTCCTCTTGTATCTGGACGAGACTGACCGTTATGAATACACATTGGACAATTACCACTTAACCAACCGCTAGGTGTTTTACGATATCCATAGGGTATATATTGCTGTACAAACTCTAGAACTAAACTCATATTACTAGTTTAATGTCTATATAGGATTTTGTCAATTGTTCCAGTATTAGCAGGATCTTTTTCATAACAAAATCTAATCCATGCTATATTTCCACTAAAGTTAAAAGCATCTACTCCGGAAAATGCAGTAAGAAGAGCATAAGGATTAGCAAGCGATAAGTCTAATGTAAACCAATCACTAGAATCATTACCGATAATATCTAATGTACCTTCTGCATATAATTTACCGGTAAAATCAGTAGCATATATAGCAAATGTATGTAATCCTGTTTTATCATGTTTTCTAGCATCACCTTCTACAACACTTGTATAAAATTTAGCAGTGCCGCCCAATTCAGTAAATGTAGATAATGATATACTATCAATTAATGTGGGTAGTTCTGTATCTAAAATTTCTACAGTTCCACTTACTCGTTGATTATAATCTGAATATAACGGTCTTACAATATCATCAGCATCTTTAATTGTAACAGTAAGATAATATAATCCTGATTCTAATTGTCTTATATCTTTTTCTGTTAATGTTAACTGTGCCGCACCATTGTATTCATCTGTTAATAATAAGGGTCTACTAATAGTAGATGATTTATCTTGTGTTTTTGTCAAATTGGCTGTTAGACCAAGTCCATTTAGATTCATGGGCTTTCTGTCTTGATTTTTAATTCGAAAAGATATTAAACTGTCTGTACTTTTATAAATTTTAACGGGTCTATTATTCATTGGCAAATTTATTGTCTTAGAATTATCGTTTATATAAGTATAGACTCTCTCTTCTTGATAATTGTAAAATTCAATTGTTCGAGGCATATAATCATATCCATCCTTAATAACTCCACTTGTATTTATACTAAATATTATAAAGCATTATGAGTACACCGATCCCAAATATATATCAAAAACTATTAGATTCCTTTCCGTTTCTAAGTTTTTGTACCCAAGGTAATAACGAATTCATTGGTATTATACAAAACATGGATAATGTTTTATGCTCTATGTACATATACGAAAACATCCGGCAAGAAGAAGGTAAAAAGATATTCTTAGAATTAGGAGATGAATGGTGGTGGGGATCAAATAGATTAATTCCAATTAATATTATATTAGGTGATCGCTTTAGACCATTTAGATCTATATTACGAACATTCAATGCTAAAGACTTTACATTAGTCCATGGCCACGAAATTAGCTTACAAAATATAATGCAGAAACGAATTAAACGACGTCAAATACAACTAGTTCGTAAAATGAGTTAAACTTCCAAAACTGAATCTAATCTTTTGGTACCAAATACATCATCACACATATGACATTTATAACATTGGTTTTTACAACTCTTTAAAACCTTTGCTAATTTAATGGCTTCTTTACTATTCCAAAAATGTGTGGTTAAATTATCTTTAATTTCATCTATATCTGTAGTTGTGGGGAAGTCTTTCTTTATACAACTGATACTAAACCACATATGAAGAGGTGCTAAATTGTTTTCATATATTGTTTTAAAACTATCCGCGGAGAACGATCTACGTTTTGTTTCTATTGCGTAAAGTAATTTATCATTCTGATCAGTATCGCCTAAATTTTTTAATCTTCCAGATAGTTTAAATATATCTACTAAACTTGCAAATTCGTCCCAATCTTTATTCGAATGAATAATAAGATCTGTACTTGTTCTTGGATTAGTAACACCTGGTTCTAAATAATTACCATCAGGTCCGGGATGTAAGTCTAATTCATTTCGCCAACCAACACATGTATCACCTATCATTTCCCAATAATTATGTCCAGAACCTACTAGTTCTCCACTTTGCCAACAATCATGTTCTGTTTTAAAAGGACATTCTGGTAAACAACTTTCGAACACTAAAAGACAAGTTTTTATACCCAACCTGTCTGCTTCCTTTTTTACCTTTCTTAATTCACTACGATTTCTATTAAAGTCTCTATCCAATTGAATTGTTGTATAACCTAAATTAGCATAATCAATAAACTGTTGCGTAGTTCTGATTCCATGATTAACTGTATTCTTCCAATCCATTTCTGGAAATGCTTCTTGCAAAACACCTAATCGCATTAAATGAGTGTGGCTTATTGTACAACTTCTAACGCCATCTGCATAATATTTTCCTATAAAATCTACAAAGTCTTTTGTAATATCAGGACGAAGCATATGCATTGGTCTATTCATTTCGTTTATTGTTAACGAAATAGGAATCCCATACTTTTCTTGAATTGTTAATAAATTTTTATAGTGTGCTTCGGATGCATCTACTCCCATAGTATTACCATATCTTAAACCAGACGAATGATAAAAAGTAGCACCATAGTAAATATCATAGATTTCATTTTTATATTGTTCAGAGGAATTTTCAAAACATCTTAAATATAGATCTTCCGAAGGTGTACTATCCCAATGTCCTATTGAGAATTTTTTATTATATAGTTCTTTCATATTAAATTCATATGTACAATTACTAAATGAGCGTATGCGATTGCATGTGATTTTTTAAAGTAATAAGTACCATCTGCTGGCTTTTTCCATACTTCTTCAAATACTTTATTCCAACTTTCTCCTAATAAATATCGCTTTGCAGGACGTATTATTGCCAATATTGCCGCCAGCTGTTCTACAGTGTCTGGCTTCATTTGTCGTATAATATCACTATGATTACTTATATGAATTAACTGCTTTATAAATTCTTCTTCTAATAATTTATGCCATGGTGGTTCTTTGAGCATTAATTCTACAAGATGCTGTTCACTTGTAATTTGATTATATACTCCTACATTAAGGATGTCTAATTTAAAAAACCCTTCATCTTCTGCTTCTTTGTGATCAATAGTTGCTAATCCTGTTATAGGATTTTTTGACATTTTATGAAAGTATACACCTGTATTATGCTTAACAAAACTTTTATCTTTAGTTAAAGATGCTGGAGTATGCTCAAACAAGTTTAAAACACTTTCACGATTTGCTACATCAATATCAATATCTGTTGTAGATTTCATTTAATTAACTTTCCATATAGTTGTTTTCTTTTTTTAATATCTTCTAATGCTTGTAATTTTCTAGGTATATCCCATGCCCACCAATTAGTAAGTTCTTCTTTATTTCTATAACAACCTATACATATATTTTCTTCTTCTGATAAGTCTGGAGAATAACTACATATATCTATGCATGGTGAAGGTACTGTTATGTCATTTCTTTGTGGGCGCTTAATTCCTAATAATTTTTTATCAGGCCCTGTTGCATATTCCGACCCATATGGTTCTTTTTTTATCATTAATCATCTCGCCAAATATCGGGTTCATCATCATTACTAAGAACAAGAGTACCTCCTACGTCTCTTAATGTAGCAGGCTTTGCACTTTTATTTAATATACGTATTGCAAATAATGCGGCATTAACAGCACCATGCTTTCCAATAGACATACATGCTACAGGAACTCCTCTTGGCATTTGTGATATACTTAACAAACTATCTAATCCATTTAACCCCGAAGTCATTGGCACACCTATAACGGGTAAGTCTGTATATGCGGCAACAACTCCTGGTAATGCAGCTGCCATACCCGCGGCGGCAATAATAACTTGATTACCTCTTTTTACTTTTGCTTCTTTAACCCATGTTCTAACCTTATCGGGGTCGCGATGTGCGGATGCCACAACAATGTCAAACTTTATATTATGTTCTTGTAATGTTTCAACACAATGATTCATTACTTCTGAATCAGATGCACTGCCCATTATAATTCCTACTACAGCCATTATGTTTTCCTCTTTGATTTTTTATAATATCCAGTCTTTATATAGTTTACTAAATCTTCTAATATTTTATCTGATGAAACAGACCAATTTACTCCACAACCTCGTAAATAGTTTTCTGCTCCGCCCCTATCGAATGGACTTTTAGAATACCTGTCAATGATTTTATTTTTGATTAGTATTTTACTAAGATCTTCTTTTAGTAATCTAATTGATTCCTGCTTCTTTAAAGACATGTTCTATCCATGCTGAGTCCTTCTCATTAGTACTTATTTTTTTCTGCCAATAACTAGGCTCTATATAATCTGCTATCATTTGTATTTGTTCTTCTGACATCCTGTCTAATAATTTTTGTGCTCCAGAACAACTATAAAGTATCCATGGAGAAATTCTTCCTGACTTAATTAAATGTACCGACATATTAGTAGATACTTTATTAAAGAAGTTAGTCCAATCTTCGTTACATTCTGCAGACCACTCTTGCATTAATATTATACTTCGTTCTACTGCTCTATCTACAGATTCTTTTTTCATTAAGTCACAAATATATTCATTGTATACAGAATCTTTACTCCAATCATCTATCCGTACACCCATTCGCAAAACAAAATCTATAAATGCTTCTGGATTAATTGCATTTATATCTAAAATATACTTTCCAAACTTAACAAATGCCTTATAGTATTTTGAATCAGCAAACTCATCGTATGTTTTATCATGTTTTGTATTTGTGTTATTTGAATAAAAATTTTGATATGCTCTAAAACCTAATTGAACATGTCTGTCACCTTTAACCATATGGCGCCGTTTTTGTTCACACATATGAACCGCTAACGTTTGTTCTCGCGCAAATTCACGTTCACAATAACCACATTTATACATTAGTTAAATATTTTCTTAATTTCGTTATCTTGCAATCCTAGATCTTCTGCATATTGTTTTAATTCTTTTGTAGAATTTAACTCTGTCAAAAGTTCTATTTCATCTTCTTTTAAATGTTTATGTACATCTGCTAACCAAATAGTAAGTCTATTTTTCTTAATTCCTTTACCCGGTTTAATCCATGGATGGAACTGTTTCTTTCCTACACCACATAATGCCATTAATTTATATTGTAATTCTCCATGATGTCTAATATCATTGAAGTTAACATTAACAAATTCATTAACGGTTGTTAGGTAATGATAGTTTATCTTCTTTTCATTTGAACTACAACAACTAACATATCGCATATATACCCAAGCAGAAAAAGCATCTTTTTGTTCATCAGTTAATGACTTCCAAAAAGACTTGTTTCGTTTATCTACTGCTTCTAATATTTTACCTAACGGTATATTTTTATCGTCTTTCTTCACTATAGTATATTATATTACCAAATTTGATTTAAATCAAGTACATCTGGTACTTTGTTTGTTTCCTTTATAAAATAAGCAATCGGATCATTTTTATTCAATCCAGTTGGCACAGCAAGAAGGTGTCCATATTTCAATTTAGGAAAAACCCATTTTACTTCAGTATATATATTAACTATATCTACTGGTTTAAATGCTATTTGATAATCACTGAGCGGATTATAACAGAACGCATCAAATCCCCTATCATTAATATGTAATATAGAAATAACTTCCGGGTCGCCTGCTTCACTGTCTCCAATAACCAACGACCAGTCAATCGGCATTGTAAATTGTCGTCCGCCTATATTTAATACTGCCGCCGGAGCATTAAAGGATTCTAAAAATATTAAAGGTACAAATATATAATCAACAAACGTAGGATCACTATAATCCATTACACAATATCTGATATCTTCTACTTCTTCTGGTATATTGTTTAATTGATATCGTTCGTTTTCAACTGTTAAAATTAACATCTATAATTTACCTTGTTTATATTAAAAGGATATTTTGCGTCATCATAAAACTTTTTCCTCTTTGCTAAATGTCTTTTAGAAAATTTGGCCGTCGAGGTGATGTCCCAGATCTGTACAAAATCCTTGTCCTGCGCTTTACGAATGCCTCGTCCGATACTTTGAATAACTCGTACAAAACTCTTCCCAGACTCAACAAGAACAAGATTGAAAATCCTAGGGATATTAATACCAACAGAGGCAACACCATAAGTAGCAATAATAATCTTATTATCGCTTTCTTGAATTTCATCATAATGCTCTTTCCTTTCATCTGTTTTAACTGAGCCCGATATAAAAACAGAAGTATCTACTCTTTCTGTTAATCCCTTGCCCGTTTTTATTCTATCTATTAATACAAGAGTATTACCAGATTCCGAAATACTTTTAATTAAGCCAGCCATATAATCTAATCGTTGTTTATCTCCTACCAAATACGATAATTCACTTTGATAATTTTTATATACTGCTGTTTCTTCTAATTGTATAATATTTACTTCACAATTGGCTAAAACTCCTTTGTCTTGTAATTCGGCCGCGCCCAATCTATGTATTACGTCACCAATACTTGCTTTAAGACTGATTTGCTCATGTTCTTCTTTTGGTATTGTTCCTGTCAGTCCCCATCGTAACGGAACTTTAGCAAATACACTTGTTAATAACTTTTTAAGAACATCTGCTTTAACCATATGTGCTTCATCTACAATTACACAAATAACATCCTTTGCAAAATCTACAATATTAACATCACTTAATCCGTCACGGAAACGCTTCTCCATTATGTTTAAACTTTGCCATGTACATATCATATGAGTATGTCCAAAGTCTTTTCTATCACCAAAATACACGCCGGTATCTAGACCTAATGCCGTGTAATCCGCCTCTGTTTGCTTCACTAGTGACTTATTAGGTACTATGACTATACTACGCCCCCATGGCTCGATTAAATTGCTTAAAGACGCCGTTATGAGCGTCTTACCAGCCCCTGTAGCAATTTCTTGCAATGCATGTGGGCTCTTTAAAAACTTATTAATAACTTCTACTTGATAATCACGTAATATTATGGGTTGCCCGGCGGCGGTATGTTTCTTTGGCCAAGTATACTCACTAAAATGATCCTTATCAATAGGATCAAATTTAAAGTCAAAAGGCTCGCGTTTATCTTCTATTTCTATATCATAATGAGTAAGAAAAGGCAATATGCGATCAAGTAAATTAAGAAATGTCATACCTCCAACAGTAAAGAACGATACACATCCATCCCACCTTCCTAACTTATAAGACGGAACATGATATGCATAAGGTAAGAAAAACTTTAACTCTTTTTCTAACTTACGACGAATGGGCGGGTCCAACCCATCAAACTTAATATTAACTTCGTCTCTTATGATTAGTTTACACTGCTTCATACATTATTATTATATACTCTATTTGTTAATAACGCAAGAAGAGCGGGGAAGTTTCCTTCCCCGCTCTATGAAACCAAATATGTTATTATTATTTTAGTGGTGTGTGATATCTGGCTTTCATTCTTCTAGAACTTCTCGTTTCATACAAGTCATTTCTGCTAGACGCTTCCACTTCTCATCTTTGGGAGCCATTTTAAACAAGTCTGCAATTTTGAGTACCATTCTCAATGATATTTCACGCAGTTTTTCCTTGTTATCATCGATGTACTTAACAATCATTTCTTTTTCGCCTTCAGCAAGTTTATGATTATCCAGCATACCGTCTCCGACAACCTGTTTAATACGGAGCATCCTATCACGCATTGTATCAAGTGTCAAATCTAAATAATGACAACGAGATAAAATCGCCTTCAAGTGATCTTTAACTTTACCTAACCTTCCACCACTAACCATATCATCAAATTTAAGGTTTGATATAAAAATTATTGATCCATTAAACTCGTAATAATCAGGAACTCCTGTGCGCCGTAACATAGACGAATCAGCATTCCAAAACAGTCGACGTTTCTTACCACTGTCCAATGCACCCTTTAAAAGGTTCAGTGCTAATTCATCGAATAATATAGTATCACAGTCATCTAGCACTAATACCTTACCTTTGTCGGCCCAGGCATATAACAAAGTATAAAGACCAATGGGCGTCATTGCACCTTTTATAATATCATACTTAACTGGCTGACTACCTATCTTGTTAAAGATGTTAGCTCGTTCTAGCACTGCTTCAACACCAAATGACTTACCTACTCCCGGAGGACCCGATACAATCATGCCACGGACTGTACCTTCCATTGTTGCTTCTGTCATTTCATCCAGGATTGCAAACCGCTCACGGATCTCAGTCATTCGCTCTTCGTCGGTTTGTTCGTTTCTTTTCTTCTCGGCAGTTGGAACCATTGGTTCATACCCATTCTTGCCAAGTTTGATTCGGATTTTTCTGTTGGGATATCCGGCAACCCTAGATCCATCAACTGTAATGTACCCACCGCGTTTTCCTAATTTCCATCCTTTATGTAAGGGAAACACAGTATTGGTAACAGCCTTGCCACCATACTCGCCGTTAAGAATACGGACTTTTCGCATAATAATAACCCTCTTCTAAGTTCACACTTCCACTATATATATGATAACCTCATATGGCAGATCTGTCAACCGGTATTTCTTGGTGTTTTATTAATGATATCAATGACTTACAGAAATTTTGGAAAATGCCCTAAAATCAATGAGTTATAAACCTAGTAAAATCAATGACTTATAAAAAATGTTAAAACCCGTACTGGTTACAGGGTTAATGTTGCACCGTTAACGGATTTTCCCGTGTAGTTTGTGTGGTAGTTTCTGTTTCTTTTGCTGGAGCAGGAAATTCATCAGCAAATTTATATTGTAGTTGGGGTTCACTGCCTTCGCGAAATTCTTCAGTACCGTCTTGTGCCTTAAATTCTCCTTGGGCATCTCTTCCTCCTTGTGTACCTTCTTTCATTTTTCGTAAACCTTCTTTATCGTCTTCGGTAACTGGAAAGAGATATAAACGATCAGTATTATCTTCAAATAAATGTGCCAATAATAATGCATGAGCTTTTTCTTCTATATATCGTTCTTCATGCCATATGTATGACCATTTTCCTTGCGGAAATTCATATCTAGGTAAACCAAATATAGAAGTAATCCATATTAATGTAGCAAAAATAAGACCAAAGGCCATTGGGGGAGAAATCCATTTTATTATGACATTAACATCTCTACTTTGACATAATGTATATACACACATTGTTGATATAACAATTGCTGTTAAAACAAGAGTAGGTGCCGATACAGTTAAAAGTTTTAATATATATTCAATCATGGCGTTCCCTGTCCCGGAGGCGGCGTGGCTACTTCTGTTGACGTTCCCTCGATCATTGTATTCGACCCACCTCGATCTAAACTACTATCTTGATCATATGTAATACTACCAGACATAATCCAATTTGTTTTTTCATAATTTATATCAAAAACATTTCCATTGTCTGTCATAATAAAATTGAACGCAGTTGCCTGTTGCCCCCGTGTTGTTAATATTATTTCTTGACTGGCTATTAATTTATAAGGCTTATTATCCCATAACTCTATTATTACCGGAATAGTAGCAGTGTCAACATCTTTTTTATTATACCAATGAATATTAACTCTCCATTGACCAGGAATAAAGCCTCTAATAAAAATAAATTCTTGGTTTTGATACACTACTTTTCTCTCACCATTTACTATTGCCCAATCATTTGTATGGCCCAAATCATCTTTTTCTAAATTAGTATATCCTGCTTCTCTACTTCTATAGCCTATTTTATTTCCTGCAGGATCTCGTACCCATAAATCTACATCATTTGCATCATGATCGGGCCATGTCATTCTAATAATAAATTGTACATCGGGGTCCATATTTTTTTCTGTAGTAGGAGGTGAAATAAGAATAAATGCTATAATGAATAGCATAACAAAACCAACTGTTAAATTAAAAAGTAAATCTACGAATGCAAACGTGCTTCTGTGTTTTCGTCTATCCATTTCATTTCTTCGAATAAGCACCAGAAGTCTTTTTCGGTGCTTTTCTTGGAGTTGAATTTTCTATATTGATTAATTGGAATTTAATTAATAAACTACAAATTAGACCTAACAATGTAGTAGTCAATGCTGTACTCATTCCTACTGCCAATTGACCTATTGCTCTCTGTAATGTTTCAGTTTCTTCGACATTAATATTTAGGAATGCTGTACCCAACATCAATAGAAAACCTGCCACAGTTCCTATCATACCAACAGTTATGCAGGCTTCGCTAAAGAACCAAACAGGTTCAAGATTTAATCTTTTATTACTATTTTTATATTTTTGATAAGAAAGACGACCGCAATATAACGATACTATTAAGAAACTAATTAGAATTACAAAACTGAGTTTAGTTACATCATTTTCCCATAACCATATATGCAGATTTTCATATAAACAGTATGCTCCGCTAACTGTCAATAATCCTGTAAAAATCCACCATCTCCAAAATACCATATATTGTCTCCAGTGGCCATCAATGACCGTGTCATTATATAGTATTTATTACGATACCTCCACCACTTTAACTCGGTTTATAATAGTCTCATGACAATTGCTATACCTACTTTTACCCTGACTTTTCACCAAACCAGCAAGGGTAACAGTCTTACCTTCAAGTATTCCAGATATATCGGGGTCTTTAGAAAACCAAAACTTAACAACATTCTTTTTATTTTCCAAGCCAGTTACCATAAAGACACCCATTTTCTTAACGAAAGTAATATCTATTATGTCTAGAGTAAACATACTGCGAGTACTCATCTTACCAACAACTTCACTTGAACTTATTAAGTTATCTAGTTTGTCTTTAACCGTATCTCTCTTTGTCTGATGCTTTTGAGTATTTGGAATACTGGCAATTAATGCAACACCATATACACCTACCTTTTCGGCAGTGATGTTTTCTATTAATGCATTTTCAAATTCATTTAGGTTACTACCTAACTTCTTCATAGTAAGCCGACCAGTTACATCATCAATCAAATGTACTGCCGCTTCTCGATCTTCGGTAGTAGGTTTTATCCCTTCTTCTTTATTAAGCAAAGAATGAAGGAGAATCGATTTATTGTCCTTTATTACTTCTTCCGAACCATCGTCGTTTATTTTAGTGTAACCCTGGCCACTACGAACAAATCCTTGTTTTTTGTCAACTGCTATAGCAGTGGCAATAACTTCAAGGGTTGGAAATTCAGGGTTGGTTTTATAAACCAGTCTAGATGTGCGTCTCATATCCAAAATACCTTTAACCTTACTCTATACTACTATTATACGGTCAAACTATTTGGCTGTCAACCATGAATTCTTACTTTTATTTCTCTTTGTTTTCAAAGACCTAGATCTTCTAACCCTGCAGATCGTAGTTTAATTATGTTATTAATCTGGAATTGTTTGGCATCTATTGCTTTAGTAAAGCCAATATACTTGTTTCTAATCAGGGCAAATTCATTGACTAAGTGTTGTAGATCTACAACATCTTGCTCACCATCAATATATTGTTGAACATCGCGAGAAGTTAATTGTCGTTGATAATGTTCTAAAAATTGCTTATATTTAATCGAACGTAATTTTCTTAATTCGATATTGAGATGTTCTAGAATGGCTTCGATTTCTTGTAGTTGTCCAAACCTATGTTCAACAATACCAGGTATGTCTCTACTATTTTTTTCTATATTACCTGCAAGGCTTATTTCTATTCTTCCTTGCTTTAATTCTGTTTCAAAGAAATCTATAGCTTTAACAATGTTACTAAGATCCTTTTGTACTTCTCTATACCATTTAGACATGTTTAATCAAACTCTTCGTCTTCGTCCTCTTCATCTTCTTCGGGCATATAATTAGTAGATAGTATCTTATCAATATCTGAATCACTTCCAGATAACTCGTTTACCATATCTTCTATATTATAAATTTCTTCTGCGGCCTTTAAAAAACTTTCAGCGGCATCTTCTCGTTCTTTTGCAGTAATAAACTGTTTAATACTCGACCATAAACTTACTAGTTCTTCTGCTTCATCAGTATACATACTTGACATATATATTCTCCGGGTAGTAAAACATGTATTTAACTATTTTGACTATTTTGAAAAATATCTTTATCACCTAATTCTTCTATTACCAATTCTAATTTTTCAGGAGTCCATTTTTTACGGAACTCACTTATAACTTCTCCTTTTACTTTGGTAGAAGTATATTGTAGTTTATTTCCAGATTTAGTAAATACACCTACTTTTTCAAATAAGTCTACTAATCCACTATAGGGATCCATTCCTGAGTCATATGGTATTTTGATTTGAACACTTTCAAACGGTTTGGCATATCTACTTTTTACTACTTTACATGCCGCACGTATGCCTCTTATATCACTAATTTTATTACCTTCAGTGTCTTCTTTAAGTTTAAGTTTCTTCATTGCAACAACAATACTCGATGCATATATAAACCCTTGTCCGCCACTAATCTTATCGTCTGGGTCAAACATATCCTGACTTGCATATGTATGATTAGTACAAACAAGACCTATGTTAAGACTACCAAACATATTAACACAATTACGAACTAGTGCCGTTAATGCTTTAGGTTTACGCCCCATATCACCTTTAAGATCGCCTCTATCAAATTGAGCAACATCTGTTGGTGTTAATAACATACCTAAAGAATCAACAACAAATAAAACTTTAGGACGATCTTCGTATTCTAATTCTGCATAATTATCTTTATATTCTTTTATAAAGTCACTTAACACTTTAGCAACATCATCTATCATTGCTAAATTCATTTTTAATAATTTATCCGGTGATGTATCAACACCCAACGCATGAAGCCATGCTTCATCTAATGCATTTTCTGAATCGATTAAAATAACAAAAACACCTTGCGCTTGAGCATTTTTTACAATGTTACCTGCACAAACAAAACTTTTACCACTACCACTTTCTCCAGCGAATACTGTAACTTTTCCTAAAGGTATACCCTTGTGAAAATCATTACTAATTAGTTTATCGAGAACTAAATTTCCAGTGGAGATCCATGTATCAGGATCTCTAAATCCTACACTTAATCCAGGAATAGATTTTGTTACTGTTTTTCTAAATTTACTTACGTCAAATGGTCTAGCCATATATTATCTCCTTAAAGGTAAGGGGGGTTAACCCCCCTTTACCAATCGATTATGTTTGGCGCGAGCGGATCATTTTTAAAATATCTTGAGCACTCGGTTTTGCTCCGTCTCCGTCTGTTGTAACAGGATCTGCGGCAGGTGTTTCTACTACAGTTTCTTCTGTTTTCTCAACAGCAGGTTGTGGAGCAGGAGCAGGCGCAGGCGTACTTGCCCTTAGAGCAGGTGATTTACCATTTCCATTATCCACATTTAAACCATAAGGACGATAATGTTGACCAAATCGATCTGGATCATAAAGTTGACCATCTACTGATGCTTCGAACATTTCAAAAATAACTTTAACGTCATCTTCACTTGGACGTCGTGGCATAAAATCATTTAGATTAAATAAACCATTTGATTCTATTGCTTGTCGTTCTTCTTCGTTTAAACTACGTTCACGACGTGCCCAATTAGATGTAGAATAATCAGCATACTGACCTTGTTGAGTTTTAGTCAATTTGAAGTCTGTACCTTGTTCGTAATCTGTGGGTATTTCTACAAAATCAGGATCCATTAATGCAGCCGCTATAATTTTATAGATACTCGGATTGATTACAAACCTACGAATTGGATTTTCTGGTGTGTCGTCTTCAGCAAGAGGATTTTCAATAACAAATCCTTGAAATAAGTAAGATCGCTTTTTCCAATACTTCCTAGCAATATCTTCCATGGATGTATCTTTAAACCATGGACGAATTTCTGCATGTACTGGACAAGCATCTCCCCACATTTCTATACAAGGAACTTGAATAGTCACTGAACGACTTTCGTCATGACCTTTAACTCCTGGAAATGCTAAACGAATCATTTGACGTTCCCGCCAGAAAAAAGTGTTCTCTGTGTCACCGTCTGGTAGGAATCGTAATGTTGCGGTTGTGTTTTCTGGAATATTCCAGAATGTATATATTGCGTTATCTCCAGTACTTGTACCGGGTCCGCGGCGGGTTTCTTGTTCTAATAGTTTTGCCCTAATTTCAGCCAATGTAGCCATAATATTTCTCCTTTAATGTTAGCCTTAAAATGTGCCTAAGTGTATATACTCTCATATACAGTATTAAGTATACACTTTATTATTTATCTGTCAAGTGGGGTTTGGTGAAATATTAATAATATTTTTATATGTTGAACTGAGAAAATTTATCTTCTAGCATTTCGGAAACAACTTCTTCCCAATGTTCTATCATATGATCTTCTTCTTCTACTATTTCATTTTCTTGGAGAGGAAGATTTGCTATAAAAGGTAAAATATCTTCAAACTGTTGATCAAAATATTTTACTGTAAATTTCTCTTTTAGTTGATCTACTAACTCATTAACAGGATCATTAATTGCTTCTTGTGCTTCGATTTGCTCGACCATTGATTGATATGATCTTATTCCTGCTAGTCTAGTTAATTCTGTTTTAGCACCAGTTTTATATGTATTAACTCTATCTATAACATCTGATGTTTGCTCATTGACCAAAGAATTGCGTCTTACGTATTTTGTAAATTCTTGTAACTTTTTTAAGTTCTTTACAGTTTCTACAATATGTTCACCGACAACATCGTATGGTGTGCCGCCTTCATTGATATGACGAGCCATAGCTCGTGCGCCTGATAAATGTATATAGGGGAACTTAAATCTTTCGCCTTCAGTATTTTCGATATATAAGCCTTTTATGTTGCGAGATCTAGCGCCTACCTTTTCTTCGTCTACTTGCTTAGAATGACGAATTATTAGTTTAGCATCATTAATTTTTTGGTAACTGCTTTTCATACTTCCGTATGGTTTTTGTAATGCTTCGGTCACCGCGGTATTCATAGCCATGTGTGCAAAATCCTTTGGTTGTAACTGCTTTCCATATGTTTTAATTGTGAACTCAAACATATAATTTTTAGCTTGGTTTCGTAGCATTTCAATTATTTCTTCATCAACATCTTCATGTTCACTTAAATGAATTTTTAATTCATCGTTATCTATATTAACCATCATGTGTGTGTTACGATCATAAAAACGACGTGCTTTAGTAGGATCTACTGTACGTTGCCCGTCTTCTGTGAATAAAACCACACTCAATCCGGTTCCTTTAAGGATATTAAATATTTCAGATGAAAAACTTTCGTAATCTATAGCCATATAACCTTCCTAATCATTATATGTATTTATTATATTATACCTATTGGCATAGGTTTAATATCGCCGCCTTCGTCTTCGTCGAATGTATCTTGTAATGTATCAAATATAGTACCATCAAATTGTCCTATTGTTATTGCCATACGTACTACTAATAATGTTGCCATAACAAGATCATCTGTATTACCATCTTTAGCGGCATAGGACGCTCCTCGTGCTACAAATGTTTTTGTTTCGCGAATAAGATTTGGACTGCACATTATCATTTTATCATTTTCTACCCAACTTTTAAATTTAGCACATGCAGTTAATTTGCTTTTATTTGTTGTTGTAAATCCTAGTCTATATCTACGAACACTACCTGCTCTTTTGGGTTCACTAAGAAATGTGCCGGGTATATTATCTTCGCCCATTTCACGGATTACAACTAAAGCTGCTTCTCCTAATGTATTATTTTCTACACTCCAATATATTTCTGATGTGTTTTCGCTTTCTTCTTGTATTGTATTACACATTTCGCGTAGAATTCTTATTTGGCCCTGTACAGGTGTTTTATTATGCATCCATTCTGCAACTTGTTTACATCCTGGCAATTCATATACTTGAATAGCCGCATTATCGCCGCCTGTACCTAAACTAGGATCTAAACCAAGACAATATACTTTATCCTTTACTATAGGAGAATACCATCTAATTTGCCCTGTTTTACGTACAACACCATGACTTTCTAAAAGAGGTAATTTAAGATTACTAATAAGAGTTTCGTCGTTTGTAATAAATTCACACTCGTGTTCTCGTCTAAATCTATCTTCCCCTATTTTTGCTTTTTCTAATGATGCCCATTTTTCATCTCTATCTGGGTGTTCGGGCCATTTTACTAATATAGAAGCAAATCCGTTTCTGCCAACTGGTTGGTCATTTCCATATGAATCTACTGTGTTTATTGCTTCTCTCCAAATTCGTGCAAATTGATCGTCGTCTTGATTGGGCGTAGATGTAATAAGACATTTACCTCCTGTAGATAATGTAGGAGATAATGCTGTCCAAAATTCAGATGCAATACGTGGGGGTACAAATGCAAACTCGTCTAAGTATATTAATGTTAAAGATAAACCTCGACCAGTAGTTTCGGTTGTTGCTTGAGATATAATTCTAGACCCATTGTCAAATTCTATAGAATTTCTATTATATGCAGTTACTCCTGCTCTAATAAAATTAGGTAAACTTTCATATGCAAAACGCACCCTTGTCATTATTTCCTGTGCGCCCGAATACTTATGAGCTGCAATAAGGATTGTACTATCTGATTTAAACATAGCATACCATAACAGATATCCTGCCGCACAAGTAGATTTTCCGGTTTGTCTAGCAAGCATAGCAATAGAATATCTATTATTATGATATACGTCTATTAAATCTCTTTGATAATCGTATAAATTGAATTTTATACGTCCTAAAATAGGATGTTGTATAAGACAGTATGCATTTAAGAAATATGCAGGATCATCATAACAATCTTGTAATTCTTTTAACTGCTCTTTTGAAAACGTCTCTGATCTATGAGGTTTTTTGATTAACTGTGTATCAACAGTGGAACTGACCATACTAGTATTTATCGTAAAAAAATAGGCCCTATTAGAGCCTATTTAATTATTATGTAATTTACTTACTAATTTGTATAGCTGTCTAACGTAGTAAACCCTGGTTTTTTAGGATGTTCCTGTTCTTTACGATCTTGTTCTGCTTGCCAATCGGGTGTCCAGCCACCTCCACAAATACCATACGCAGGATCACACCATGGTTGTGGACCTTTAGGATCATTTTGTCCACCTTGTGTATACCAGTCGCTTGTTTCGCTATTTTTACACATACCATATGCAGGATCACAGTAATCTTCTTTTGGTTTCTTAGGATCATTTTGTCCACCTTGTACATACCAGTCACCTCCAGGGTCCTTACATACACCATATGCAGGATCACAAACTGTTGTTGTTTGAGGTGGAAATCCCATATTACCAGGAGTATCCCACCAATTTTCTGCATCACCGGTATCTGTTCCTGGATCGGCAGGTGCCCGGGGTTCTGCATCTAATTCTGCTTTCCGCATTTTATCCCATGCTAGTGATTGTGCCGATTGTCGTTTAGATTTTTCTGTATTTAAAATACCAGTATCTACTTGTTTAGGTAACCAAGGTTCGGCTTGTTGTTTAGCTTTAATACCAGCCATGTATTCTTGATACTCTTTGGCTTTTTGTGCAGGGGTATAATCGTGCTTTTCAGTTAGTGCCGGAGCTGCTTCTTTAAATTTGGCCCAAGACTCTTCTGAAAGAGCAGGAAACCATACCATTTCTTTAATTAATTTTTTTTTTTGAATACCTGCTAATGTAAGCATTCTATATAAGCCTGAATAAGGATCTCCGGAGGTAGGTATAGTATTAGGGTCAACTGTTTCTTCAACTATTTCTTCTTCATCTTCTTCAGTTGCTTCTTCGACTTTTTCTTCGTCGTCAGTTGCTTCTTCCTTATTACCATTTTTGGCAGCGAGCATTTTTTCAAAAGCAGCCTTTTGTGCTGGACTTTGTGCTTCGGTTACTTCCTCTGCATCTTCGTCTGTATCTTCTTCTTTGGCCTCTTCGACTTCTTCTGCTTCTTCTTCTTCTTTGGCCTTTTCTGCAATTTCTCCATGTACTTCATTAATAAATGCATTATAAGAAGCAGACATTTCTTCTTCTGTAATTGGCTGCGGAAATTCCGGGGATGCCAAATCATGGTTTAAATATTTACGTAGACTTAATTCTACATTTGTTCCCCAGTCACGTAAATCACCCATTTCTTCTTGATCTGGATGATTTGTCGATTCGGGTGTATTTGCCCATTCTTCATCTAGCACAATACCAGACAATTTTATAATATCTTTAAGTTCTCTGTTCATTTTAACTCCCTATGGGTGATTTAGTGTTACCCCCTCCGATTCCATCTTCTACACCTTTTGGTGTATCATTAATTATTTCTTTTTTACGGTCTGCACGTACTTTTGCTAGTTCTTCTGTAAATTTAGAATTATATACATCACCATAATGTTTTTCTGGTTCTATCTTTGCCGCATCTGAATATTCAGAATCTTCCAATTTTGATTTGGCTTCCTCTTCATTCATTGGTTCATCAACTGGCGAACGAACTACTACATGTGTTCTGCTAAGACCTGTTGCTTCACAAATCTCATCTCGTAATACATCACTTACTACAGGATAATCTAATACAAAATCTACTATAGTAACTTCGCGTCCTCTAGATTCTGCAAAATCCAATGGATTTGATTGTGCTATTGTTTTCTTAGGTTTTGTAATTTCCCTAACGCCGTATTTTTCTAAATGTGTTTCCATTCGATCTAGCATTGCTTCTGTTATATCAGTTGCAAATTTAATACGCAATGCGTATTCTTTGTTAGACTCTGCTAGATATTCATAAAATGTTTTCATCGATATATCCCTGTATTAAGTATATTTATATCTACAACTGTATTATTTATCTTTAATCCTATTTGCAATGGCGTCTAAAATAGAATTGCGGTCTGTTATAACATGACCGTCACCAGGAATAATAGTGGTTTCACCTGGATCTTTGTCTGTATCTAATTTAGCTTTTCTAATTTGTAATTCAATCATTCGAAGTTTTTTATCTAATTTTGCTGTTTTTGCGTCTATAGCATTTTTCATCATTTTAGATGCCACATCAAATACATTGGCAGCATGTCTATCTTCCATATTATGCCCTAAATCTATTAACGTATCAAAAGTTTCCATTGCCTTAGAAGCATACGCATCCATATCTCTATCTAAACTTTCCATACCAGTAACTTCAGGTAATGCATTATCAATTTTATCTGCTATTGCTAATGTATTTGTTAGTTCAACATTAATTTCTGCTACATCGGTAGTATTTGAATCATGTCCATTTTTTGCTGCCGCATCTGCAAGTGCATCTTGCGGAGTATGATTTAACACGTCTTTCAATGGAGGTAAATTAAAAGTTTCTTCTAATTTCTTTGTCATTTACGTTTTTTCCGTTTTGTTTGTGTTTGTGGTTTTCTAAAAAGATGATCTTCTGTTACAACTCTGAATATCATTCCTTTATCTTTAGTCCATGCTCTTGCCGCTTCCCATTTTGCCGCATTTACAACTGCTTGTGCTTTTTGTACTTGAGATTTAGCATGATCTAATGTTTGCATTTTTGGTTTGATTTCTATTATTTCTGCATGTTTTTTTCCGTTTTTATCTACATACACCATAAAAAAGTCTGGAACATAATTTGTTTGTTTGCCTGTAACAGGATTGCGATAAGGTATTCTTGTTGCTTCACTTGCCCATCCTATTACATTGGGATGGTTATCGCACATACGCATAAATGTTAATTCCCAACCACTACGATAACGAGGTCGATGTTTACCTACATATTTTTGCGGATTTGTTGGAGAATATACACCTTGTTGAAAACTAGCCATATTTTATTCGCCAGTAGTACCAGTTCTCCAGTTATTTCCATATTCTATTGCTTCATATGTAAAATTTAATGACCATAAAACAGGAGACGAATCTGAATAACTCAATGTATCATGTTGAACCATTGTAAGCATTGGATTAATAATAGATACATCATCACGAAAAGTACCAGCATGTTTATCTTTATCGTGACCTTCTTGAATAAGATTTACATTTGTCATAGGTTGTTTATACGGCCGGCCGTCACCGAATTCTCTAATAATCTTAATTCGTTTAATAAAATATTTGTCTACATTTAGTTTGGGTGGTTTATAACCATATCCTGTTGCAGTTGGGTTACCTGGTTCGCCCGGTAGACTGTCTTCATCACCTCCTACATCTGATTTATTTGGAGTTGTATCAAGTTGATATGTGGTTATTCGTTTTTCAAAATTTCCAAAGTAATATAAATTATATGCCCTAACTAAATTTTCTATCTTACTATCAACTGTATCATGGCATTGCAATGTTATTGGATTATATTGTATACTGGTCATTACTACTCGTTTTCTATTATATTGATTTAATGTTTGTACATCATATGAATAACTAGGAAGTTCTATGGATTGTGCCCTAAATGTAAAATCCCTTTCATCTATATTAGGATTACGAGCATTAATACCTGCACTACTTAATACATCACGTACATTACCCCAATCATGATTTAATGTAATTGCAATAGTATACTGAAACTTCATCCGCGGTTCATTAATCGACGAAATGCCAAACGATTGATCTTGATTATATAATAATGTTGTTTGATTAATTGCCATTACAGTACTATTTACCACAAAAAAAAGTCCCACTAGTGGGACTTTTTTTATATTATTATATGTACTCTTAAGTAGATGAAGTTACTACAGAACCAGTTGCATTATCACCACCTACTGTTCCTATTGTTGCATGGTTCAAGTAAGCATCTGCGCCAGACGCTGTATAAGATCCCTTACCATGTTGAGCATTATCGTAACGTATTGTACAAGTTACCTGCTGTTGGTCACTGTTACCATAACTTGAATCACCATATGCTATGTCTGAAATATAACAACCTGCCAAGTACCAATGATCTAAAATACTATCACCTGTTGGATCATCATCGCCGTCTAATGTTTGTATTTCCATATAGAATTTATAATTAGCACCTGCTTTTGCGGCAGATTGATCATAATGATGTAGTTGATTTTGTAGCTGTTGATCAAGTGCTTTAATTGTATGACTTTGTACTTCGTCTCGTAAAATAACAGTAACAGGAGCCCATGTATGTTTGCCAGCTAAATAGATCCTTGAATTGTAAACGTCTAAAATCATTTCATCATGTGTTAACTGAGGTCGTGTAACCGAAATAACCTGTCTTGTTACAATATTATTATTGCTTGCGCCGCCCATATTACCAAATAACACTCTAAAGCGATATTGTAATTTGGGCATTAATGTTTGATGTGACCCAGCTACTGGTACACCAAATTTTCCTAAAACTGACATAATAGTCTCCTATTCCGTTTAAATTGTTAATTGTATTTATACAATTCTCTTAAAATATAATTTAAAAAGGGCACCTTATAAATAAAAGTATAAGTAAAAAGGGCACCTTATAATGAAACAAAGACCCATTTGTACTCAATGTATGAAAAAATCTGCCGCAATAAACTATTATAAAAATAGTGTGCCTTTCTATAGGTCAAGATGTGATAGTTGTGTTAGAAAAAATAAAAAAATAAAATCTCCAACTAGAATTCCTCGAAAAATTGTTGCCGACTTATAAAACAAAAAAGGCATGCTTAGCATGCCTTTAATGTAAATTAAAAATAATTTTTAATTTTTTATAGTGTACCTGTTGCAACAATCCTGATTGGAATGTAAATAAACTCTGCAGATTTAGTTGGCTCTATAGCCACATCTACATAAAGTTCATTACGATCTATTCTAGCAGGAGTATTGTTTGTTCCATCACAAACTACTGCAAAATCATATACACCTCTTTTAGACATAATGTCAGTCATAAAACTGTCAAATACATGTGTAATATTTGCTCTAGTAGTTTCATCATTTTGTTCAAAGATAAAAGGACGAGCAACAACTTCAAAACGTTCTCTTAAATATGCAACTAATCTAGAAACATTTATTCTATCTAATGCAGTACTAGTGCCATGTAAAGTCTTTTGACCCCACAATGTTATTCCTGAATCAGGAAAATTAGCAATAGGATTCATGTATGCATTATACATTACATCTCGTTGTCCATTTGTTAATGCTACAGGAGTAAAATCACCTTCGGCGTTCAAATAGCCAACACCTGTTGCGTTGTCTACTCTACCTCTAGTAAGTCCTGCAGGAGCAAACCATGGATACGAAACTGCATCACTATGTGCTAACGCACGTAATGTCATATGACTTGCTGGTACCATTACTGTAGTACCGTCTGTATTTGTAGAAAGAGCATTAGGATAATATACAGCCATGCTTGAATTCTTAGTATTCAAGCCATCTTCGCCATTTTCGGCTGCTGTAGTATTTGTAATCCAAGTAACTGCTTCGTCTGGTGATTTCCTAAAAGGCGAATCAACTAGTACAAACGCTGTTTCTTTTCTATCTGTATTTAATGTAGATAGTTCATCTGCAAGTTCTGGATAACCAGGAGCTGCTAATAATGTAACCGCTACTGTTTCTTCTCTTAAAGTAGATCCAGAAGCTGCGGCTTGTAGTCCTTGAACAACTACTTTACGCTGTGCATAACGTCCAAATGTACCAGAACCGTCTACATTATTGCCACTTTCTGTCGGCCATTCTTCTCCTGCTGGAAGAGTGTTATCTCTTTTTCTAACAACTCTACCTGTACCAGGCATATTAACTAAAATCATATCTATTGGATATAAAGCTGCGGCAATGCCACCATCTGCTTTTACGGCGCCTACTGTTACAGCACCTGTTGTAGCATGATATGTAGCTTTTGTATGATCTCCAAACACAACACCTGCTACTGTTGTTTGGTCTGAATTATCACGTGCAGTACCCCAAGTAGCACCATCACTTACATAAATTGCTGGATAACTTGTATCATTTGTATCTACCCAAACATTGTTAGCTGCGCCAACCGCTGGCTCTGTAGATGCTAGTGTAATATTACCACCAGCTATAGCAACCCATGCCGCACCATCATGCTTCCATAGATCAATATAAAAAGTCTCGTCATACCAAAGGTCACCGGTGGTTGTTACACCTGTTACTGCGGTTGCTGATGCTGTATGTGTTAATGCTACAAATGCAGAGCCATTCCAACGTTGAAGTGTAAATTCTGCATCAGCTGCTGTTGTGTCTGCCCATACAAAACCAGTTACGGTTGTTGTAGGAGCGGTTGCAGCTGTTGTAACTGCTACACTTAAAAATGCATTTGAACCAGAATCAAATATTTTAAGTACAGGATTAAAACCTTCGTTTGGTGTTGAAGTTTTAAACCAAAAATCATCTGCGGCAACTGCTGTTGGTACTGATGTATGATCTGCAACAAAAACTGTTCCTGTTAGAACTGCTGTTGTCATTACTTTCCATGCACCATCATTATAATGAAACTGTGCAGGAGCAACACTTGTATCTACTTGAACATCGCCTACTGCACCGCCAACGCCTGCGCCGACTGTAACAGTTTGCTTTACCCAACTACCTGTACCTGCGGCAGTTGATTTAAAAATACCCCATTCGGTATTTGCTGTGTCTAACCAATAAAGTCCATTTGCTGGCGGACCTTGTGGTTCTGGTTTTGCCGCTGTTAATTGTGTTGTATTAACATCTGCTCGTACAACATATGCGGCATTTGATGCGCCTAAGTAACTATAAGCAGCTAGTAATCCATATTCATTTAATTCATCGCCATGATTGCCAAAAGAAGGATTACCAAATTCTTGTGACAATTCAAATTGGCTTGTTACTAATTGTACTGTACCGGCTTTTGCTTTTGCTGTTCCTGAAGCAGTGCCAGTACCGCTTACGTGGGCCTTGTCTTCTCCTGATGCAACTACTAGCATAGGAACAGTTCCTGCGCCAGCAGATGCATACATACTCTCATCTGTAACGGAAACTGAGACACCCGGTGAAACTAATGTAGCCATATTTTTTTCTCCCTAGAAAGTTATTCGTTAATATTTATTTTTATATTAAAAAAACCAGGAGATATGCAAGTTAACAGAGTAGTTAATTAAGGATATTGCCCCGATACGCCCGAAGATTGAATAAGAGCAATATAAAGGGAAGGTGCAACAAAATCATCAAACATAAATCGAGTAGCACTATGTGAAAGTTCAACCCATTGCATTTGCCGACCTTGTAATTTAAATCTTCGATAACCCATATCATATACTTTTTTAACTTCTTCTAATCTAAGTTCAGTACTTCTATCCATGTGGGTTTCTTTATGAAAATTGACAGGATAACATTTAGGAAGTATAAATTTATTATAGTAATCTTTATGTTGGGGATCAGCTTGTCCTGTTTCATTAATTGACATTGCTTCTTGAGAAAACATTAAATGTTCTTGTCGTCTATATGGACAGTTTACTTCGCACATTTCATTTAAAATAATTTCATATTTGTCAGCATCATCTGATAACTTTTCAAGCAAATCAAAATTAATACTATCATCTGTATGAATGTTTACTACATCATATCGTTCTGCTAAACTCCTATACCATTTTTCATCACCTGCTTTTTTTTCTTTTACTGTTTTATCAATAGATGCTTTTAATTTTAAATCAGGATATCGTTTTTTAATATAATCATACAGTATTTCACTAACAAGTATAATGCCACTATTACTTCCATTTATTTCCCACAACTTATCTAATAATAAATTACATGTTGGTTCGGATAAATGCTTTTCTTCTATTAGCCAATTAGACCATGTATAAAAAACATCAATATTTCTTTTCTTATATCCTCTTAACACATGATCAAATTCAGATGCTTGTTCTTCTTTAGACGTACCTACTGTGGGTTGAAGCATTTGTGTTTTTTGATTTATGTTATGTATACCTCTACCGCCATGCCATAATACAGGTAAAGAACCATATACTTCCATTGGAATATGAAAATTAAATCGTTCTTTAACAATATCATACATATTATAATACCCTTCGTCATGTGTAAATAATCCAGGTACAGTCCATAATGATTCTGTCCAGTCTTTATGTATAATATGTTCTATTTGTTCTATTTGTTCTTTCATGTAATAGTTACTTCAATTTTATTTACTTTATCTGTTTCGTGTTGTTGTGCTAAACATCCCATACATAATCCATTACAATCAACTTGGAAATGTGGACATTTTTGACATGTTTCTGGTGCACCTATTTTATCATAAGTTTCTACATACCTACGAGTATGTTCTGCACGAAGTTGTGGCCATTTATCACCTTCTGCATAATCAAAATCAAATATATTAGGTATAACATTTGGCATACCTATTTCGCCCTGTGATTGAAAACAATGAACAACAGAAGCATCTGGCATAACTTCTATTCCTTTACTATCAGTACAAGTAATACAACCTTGCATTCCTGTTTGATCATCATGCCAGGGTCTAGCTTCTCCTGGCCTATTAATACAATGTGGTACTTGGCAATCCATAAAAAATCCAAAGTTTCTTTTTTGAGCAAGTTGATGAATACCATCTAATATATCTCCTACTTCATAATTATGTAAAAGATATGTTCCACTTAAATCTAATCCTATTCTTATCATATGAAATTGATCAGGTATTTCACTCCGTAACCATTCTAAATATTCTACGCAACCCTTTGATTTATTTTTTCGTAAATCTTGAGGAATAGTATAACAAAGAGATAAATTATTATGAGCCCACTGCGTAACATCTCCCCTATAAACATAATGGCCGCTTGTTCGTTTAAATATTGCTTCATATATACGTGAATAATTTCTTTTCCATCGTTCTAATCTAGTTTTATCTTCTTTCCCCCAAACTTCATCTAGTTCGGCACAATTGGGATGAATTGCTATACAAGTACCAGAATTAATATGATGTATTATATTATCACACATAGATTCACTGAAAAGAAGAGCAGATAACATATGAAATGTAACATTTTTTCTTGCAAACATGTGCATAATTTCTTTAAACTGTGAATGTTCTGTAGGTTCACCACCTTGTATTTGAAAATGAGTTGCACCAACTTCGTCTATTAAACGCTCAAGCATAGGTATATCCATTTCGCGATCTATTGCTTTTACTTCATCTGGTATAAAACAAAAGGAGCAACCTTTAGAACATGCGTCATTTATATACAATGTTAGTTGATGTTTTGTATCTATCATAATATTACCTATGCATTACCAGGGCAACAACATATCCCAATTCCTCTATAGATGAATCATTTTCGATTATATTATCAAACTGTGTATTAATCCATCTATATTCACTTTCGTGTACTTCTAAATATTTAGCAAGCATTTCATTGGTTCCTGTTTCGTTATCTACTACAGCAGTATGATACCAATCTGGTAATTCACCTCGTTTAATCCACCATACAGAACCATTTAATTGTTGTTGTATAACATCTACTTCATTGGGAAATCTAACATCTGGTATTACCCAATTTACATCTGGATTATCTATTAATGTTTTTTTAACTATACTAACCCAAATATTATTATGTAAATTTTTACGTATACAATCTGTACCAAATACTTGTAACATTATGCGAGGTGTAATTTCTTGTTCTAACTCATTACTCCAATATTCGTCTACTTCTTCTCGCCAGGCGCGGCTTTCATCTGTGATACCTTCCAACAGATCGCGATCCCAACTGAACATAACAGATGCAGTATCTTTTAATTTAGTTGCAAAACTAATTTTACGAAAGTTATGATTCTCTACTAAACTATCAGCGAGAGTTCCTTTCCCCGAGCCTGCAAATCCACAAAGGCCTATAATCATATTATCCTATAACAAATGTCGCTGGTGTGCCACCCTCGCTGTAAAGTGTTAGTTCTTGTTCAAGTCTGTCTATTTCTGCTTGGGCGTCTGTTCTTAATGTTTCAGCATTTAGTGTTGTGCCACCTTGAGGGCCTGCAATTTGAGCAAATTTACCTCTTGCTTCTGCAAGCATTAATTTTGCTTGTGCTAATGCATAGTCTTTGAGCCAAGGTCTGGCATATTCATCTATTAACAAATTATCCTCTGGCCTAAAATTATATACATGAAGTATAACATCATCTATTGCTTTAATTTTTCTATGGATAGTCAATTTTTTAGAAACTGTATTCCATGTAAAATTATAATATGCACCAAATAATCTACCAAGAGTTTCTACATGTTGTGCAAGAGCATCATATACACCCATACCTCCTGCTCGACCACTATGTAGTAAATATGTATTCAAATATGCAGCTTCAAACGGTTCTATATCAACTCCACTAGATATACTTGTTCCTGCTCTACGATAAAGTTGTCTTACTTCTATAACTTCGCTAGGCAATGTATATTCATTTAAATCAAGTTTTAATTGTAGAACAAGAAAACTTTCCTCAACAGAATTTTCGCTTCGTTGTCTATATTTTTCTAAACTTTTAGTTATTGCTAAATTATAGTGCTCAGGATCAAGTTCGACATCGACCATTCCTCCGCCTAATCTAAGTTCTATCTCTTTTGTTAAATCGTCTCTAGCTGCCATATGTTATACTCCTATAGTAGTATTTATTTGAAACACCTGAGTATAATACAATGTTCGTTCGTTCTACCATTTAATTTAGTATCTGCTGTCTTTAAAGATTCAAACTCTTTTACTAGTTTTGTTTTAGCAACATTAAATAATTTTAACTGATTTTTCGGTTTACGTAAAGTTTTTTGTACAGATATTTTTTCATCATAACCATATATGGTTGTTCCTTTAACAGACAACCCACTAGAATCTTCTGCAACATATAATCCTATCTTACGTGTTTTTGTATTAAACACCACAGTTAAAACAGAACCGACAATCTCTACAGGAGGAACAGATGTTATTCCGTGAGAAACATCACTTATCTGAAATTTAAGTTTTTTAATAACATCGCCTGCTCGTTTTGCTTTAACGGCCCGCGGCTTACGTCTAACTTTTTGTTCATTAATAACAATATCACATGCACTTATTATTTTTTTATATAAATCATTTGCCTTCTTTTTTTCTATCTTTGTTAAATGTCCATATGCTTCGTCAAGTTGATCTTGATCATTATTTTTATTTTTGTTAGGATGTACAAGATATTCATAATCGGCACCATCTGATTGATACCAAGTTTTTATTATTCTTGCATGATTTGCTTTTGCATCTTTTTGACGTAATATTGTAATGGGTTCGAATTCTTTTAAATTAAATTTTGTCATATCATCATGAAATGTGTCAACACTAGATTCTATATCTTCTATCATAAAAGCAGATATTTCCCTCATTCTTTCTTGAATAGATATTACTACGTTCTCTTTAGAGTTGTTTGTGTTTGTTTCCTCAACATTTTCTTCTAAACATTTATATCCTATTTTTATTACATCTTCAAGTGATTTTTTTATATGATCACTTAAAGGTTTAGGTTCTGCTTCTTTGTTATACGGACTTAATATAATATTTGGCATTCCATTATTAAGTAATTTACAAGAAGATGCTACTGTCATGCTAGTACGCCATACTTCGGCTGCTTTCCATGCTTTAATATCATCCTTTGTATAGTTGTTATCTACTAGCCATTTTTCTACATCACGCAATAACGAGCTACTTTTATGATAATAGTTATACCAATTATGACTTCTAGTTCGTTCACGATATATTGCTTCTGTATCGGGATTAGATTGCATAAACGCCGGCCAATCGGGTTCTTCCCCGGTATAAGCAAGGTGTTGCAACTTGCTAGTTCTTCGTTTTTTCTTTGGAATTTTTATTCCAAGCACTTTAGGACTCATAATTACTATATATCATCAAAATATTTTATATAGTACTATAATAATGAATTTTTAAATATTTGTCAAGATAAATATGTATAAGAGGTAAAACAATATGCCAAGACTATCATTGTGGCGGGAACATAAGTCTAATGATTTTAATTTTATAGACAACACTATTCGCGAGCAGTTTCTTGTGGGCGGTACAGCATTTTTAGTACACAAGTACTTAGGACCAGAAGAACAAGGTGCTACAGATGATCCTTCTAAACCTAATTATACAGCTAGTGGTGGATCTACAGAAATAGATATACAAGACTTATTGTTTCTTGAAACTAGAGATCGTAAATATGCTCAAGATATTTACGAACTTCGTGGAGTATACAATATTGGTGATAATGATTTTGATTTAACACAATTTGGCTTATTTTTAAGCAACGATGTTCTTTTTATATCTTTTCATATCAATGATATGGTAGAAAAACTTGGTCGTAGATTAATGCCAGGAGATGTATTTGAACTACCACATTTAAGAGACGACTTATTATTAGATCCAAATGCAGATGCAATTAATAAATTTTACGTTGTACAAGATGCATCACGTGGAGCCGAGGGTTTTTCGCCAACATGGTTTCCACATATTTGGCGTGTTAAGGCTTCACCATTAACAGACAGTCAAGAATACAAAGATATTATTGGATTTAGTCAAGCAGGTCCAGATGGAACACCAGCAGCCGATCCAGATTCGTTGGCAGCAGATTTATCTACTGCACCTATTGAATTTGATATTTCTGAAGCAATTGTAGAGTCGGCAGAAGAAGATAATCCAACAGGTATACCTTTAACTGAACATTTGTTTAATTATGATTCGGCTTCTAGTCCAGCATCATATGATGAATATATGGGAGAAACTATACCTAGTGGAATAGCATTTCCTGCAATAGCACATGAAGGTGATTATTTTATCAGAAATGATTTTAGTCCTCACAGATTATTTGCTAGACGCGGAACGAAATGGCATAGGTTATATGATAATATACCAGGTACAAAAACTTGGAGTGAACGCACGTATAATGCAGAAGGGTTTATTAATGATGCAAATACAGCAATTATTAATAGTGAAGAATTTAAAGAAAGACAACCTTTAAGTAAGGTTATTAAACCAAAGAGTGACGTATAATGCTATATTTTTATGATGAACAAATACGCAGATACATTTTACAATTTGTAAGATTATTTAGTGAATTTTCTGTGAAAATGGGAAAAGACGATGCAGGTAATGATTTATATCAAAAAATACCTGTCAGATATGGAGATGCATCACGTATGGCAGCCCATGTTATGAAACAAAATTCAGAAAACATAATGAATATGGTACCAATGATGTCTGTATACATACAAGATTTAGCATTTACTCCTGAAAGACGACAATCACCCCATCATGTAGAAAAAGTAGAAGTTTATGAAAAAGCATTCGATGATACTACCGGTACATATAAAGAAGAAATAGGAAATACATATACTATTGAAAGACATATGCCTGTGCCATATAATTTAACATTTAATGTAGATATATGGTCATCTAATACAGATCAAAAATTACAAATTATAGAACAACTTTTAGTTTTGTTTAATCCGTCTGTAAATATTATGACAAGTGATAATGAATTTGATTGGTCTGCATTAACATATACAGAAATGACAAATATAAATTGGTCAATTAGGCAAATTCCAGCTGGAGTAGACGATGTAATAGATGTTGCAACATTACAATTTTTAACACCTATATGGCTTAATCCTCCGGCAAAAGTTCATAGACAAACAATTATACATACAATTATATCTAAACTACAAGAAATGACTGATGCAGAATTAGATTCATTCAAAGAAGGAAATCTAGTACCAGGGGCACCAACTCAATTTGTAATAACAACACATACATCTAATCAAGTTAAATTTTTAAATAATGAGGCTACATTATTATATCCCAGTGGAGCAGAAACAAATACTGCCGGAGACACTTTATCTTGGAAGGATTATTTAGATGATTTTGGAAAGATACGTTCCGGTATATCTCAAATTAGATTTAAACGAGATGCAGATCCAAGTAAAGTATTACTTGATGTTATAGGTACTATAGAATATCATCCAACTGTAACTAATAAATTAATTATTGCATTAGATACAGACACGCTTCCGGGTAGTACATTAAGTACAATTAATGCCATAATAGATCCTACAACAAGTGGGCCAGGCACTAATTTACCAGCGGCAGCAACCGGACAAAGATATTTAATACTAGATCATATATCTAGCGGAGGATCTGCTTGGGGTACAGCAACAGGTAATGCAAATGATATTATAGAATTTAACGGTAGTGCCTGGGTGGTATCCTTTGATGCTAGTGCCACAAGTACAACACAATATGTTATTAATAATGCTACCAGTAAGCAATTCGAATGGACTGGTGCAGAATGGATTGATTCATATGAAGGAATTTATCGAGGCGGCTTTTGGAGAATTTATATATGATTCATGCAAGCGGATGTTTTTTTCTTAGTAATACAACTGGAAATATTTGCTTACAGTTAAGATCAACAACAAGTAATCATCCTAAAACGTGGGCATTTTGGGGTGGTAAATCAGAAGAAGGTGAACAACCAATAGATGTATTGTTACGAGAAATAGAAGAAGAAGTTGGATTTTTACCAATGATTGGTAAAATATATCCGTTACATACTTTTACAAGTAAGGATGATACGTTTATATATCATACGTATGTTGCTACTGTTCCGACAGAATTTCATCCAAAATTAAATGAGGAAACAGGCGGGTATTGTTGGTGTAGTTTAGAATGTGTACCAAAACCTTTACACTATGGTGCAAAATATATTTTATTAAATAGAGGATATTGTGATAAAATTCGTACTATATACGACAATTCAAAAGATTCTATTATTATGCGTAATTTTGCTAAAGAATTAGTAAAGTAACTTACCACTTGTCTATAGGACAATGAAAATATTCAAAAGATGTTTTAAGTGGCATCATACATTGACAAAGTTTACATTGTTTAAGTAAAGGTCTATAATTTTCACATGCCTTACAGATAGGCATACGTACATCACGAAGTTGTTTCATTTTAGCAAAAAGAGATTTAGCATTAGAATCAGATAGTTTAGATTGTGTTTCTTGTTCTATCCTATCTATTTCTTGTTCTTCTGCTTGTGTTACAAATACATTATCGGGAGCAACTCGGCCTTTGCTATGAGCTGCCATTAATTGTTGTTGTGTAGGATTGTGTGCTTCTTCATAACTACCCCAATGAGAAGGGGCATTTATTTCTATACCTAATTGTTTTTTAAATTCGGCACGATAATCTCGTAATTCGGATACTCGATATGTTGGCATGATTTAAAACTTATATAGGTTCGCTTTGACCCGTACTACCGTCTGCTGGTCCTTCACCTGGAGGAGGTGTTCCGCCTGAATCTGGTCCATAATCGGCTGTGACTGTAGGATCTGCTGGCCAATTAATTATTGCAACATGTTCTATATCTGCATATGTTGCTGGCATGTCACGCAGTGCTTGTCTATAAACATTCCACTCTTGTTTTTGTTCTTCTGAAAGAGAAACTTGAGCATCTGCTAATTGTGTCCAATCGCTTTCTGCCAATAATGTATTACGATTATTTCTAACATCGTCCCACGAAGTGGGTCGAGCTGACCAAAAAATATTCATCCTCTCAAGTCGTTCTTTGAGAGCACCATATTTTTGATCTAATTCCCAAATTCGAAGTTCTGTTCCTGCTAATGGCATTATATTCTCCTATTAAAAAAACAATATCATAAGGCCGTCACCTAGACCGCCGTTGTGTCTCGAACCCACACCAGTAATATGGTCTGTATCAGTTTGTGGTTCTATGTCACTTCCTTTGTATGTAAATTCGTTACTAAGACTTGGTTGTGGATGTACATTATTACCTATATAACCCGAACCGCCTCCGCCACCTGCTTGATGACAACTAGCCGAGCAGCTACCACCGCAACCACCATAATAGCCTCCGCCCCCACCGCCATACCACCATGAGCAATGAGATCCTGCGCCTCCCATCATAACGTCACCGTTACCACCTGTTTGTGTACCATAGCAATTACTAGTCCAAGTCCAGCTAGTAGATGGGTAATCTCCACAACTTCCGTTATTGGCATGATTGCCAAAACCATACCAACCAGTATCACCACCTCCGTCTCCGCCACAGGCACCATTTGGCCATACAGAAGAACTTCCACCTGCTCCACCTGCTATCATAACAGCTCGAGCCTGGTCAACGCCTGACGAATATGTTACACTAGCAAGTCCTGTAAATAGACCTGTAAATCCACCTGCAGCGTAATTGCTGCCTGTGTGCTGAACTCCTCCAAATGCACTTGAATTCATACCTATTACAACACAAAATTCATCTCCTGGATTTACTGACAATGTACCTTTAGAAAATCCACCCCATGCTCGTTCACCGTGTCTATCACTAGCACCCCACATTTTTAAATCTACTGAGTAAACATTATTAGGTACAGTCCATTGTTGAAATCCGGCAGTTGCCGCAAATGTTAATTTTCTTTTCCCCATTGCGTTAGTTTGTAATGGTGCCGAACTACCACCATATGCACCAACAGCTACAATTTTTACATAAATTGTTTGGCCTACATCTGCAGAAGATCTAGTATACGAAACACCAGTAACTGAAATTGAAGTTTCTACGCCTACTCCGTCTGCCATATACCAATTATCAATAAAAGAAACTGCATTAAGCCAAGTTCCTCTATCTAATGTAATTATATCACCAGTGTCACTACCTGTTTGTCCACCTCCTACTGATATAGTGGGTGCAACAGTATTTAAAATTTCAGCTGCCGAACCTGGATAAGGTATTTTTTGTGCCCATCCTGTTCCATTCCATACCCAAATTGTACCGTTTGGATCTGTCCATGGACTACTCGATGATGCTGGGAAATCTAGTGCTGCCATAATAATGTATCCTCTATTATATTATAATATATTTATCCTTCTTTGTATATAGTAACTGTTGTATAACGTTCTATACCTAAACCAAGTGCCTTACCTAATCCTTCTGTACCAGCATTAGATGTTCCACATTGATGTTCAATTCTAAGTACTCGAGGACCTGCGGATAAATTATTATAATGTACTTTACCAGTACTATAAGTAATATTACTTGATGTTGTGTCCGACCATGCAGCCGAACCATCTGCTACCAATGCACTATCAGTAACATTATATAATCTAGTAGTATGTCCGTCGACTCCTACAGCAGGTGCAGACCATTCTATTAGCCAGCCACCTACATCTAAAATAAATTCATTTGCATTTGCACCATTTGAACCAGTTCCTAATGTAACAATACTATCACCGTCTACAACGGTTGTATTAAGAACTCTTGTAACCCATGCGCCTGCTGTAAATGCACCGCCGTCGGTTGCTGATGCTTGTTGTTCTTCTAATATAGCATATTCTTTAATTTGTGATCCCGAATCTACTATACCCATAGACACTTTAACCCATTGGTTACTAGGACTTGCTGTACTATCTTCCATATAGTATACATACATTTCACCAGTATCTGTTTTAAACCACATCTGACCACCATCTGTAGCGGGTGGTATTGAATCCATTGTATATGCTTTTGCATCTCCCCCCGAAGTACCAAATGCTGTACTAGTTGATGCTTTAATCCATTGACTAGTATCTGTGTCTTGATACATAAAATAAAGTTCACCAGTGTCTGACTTCCACCAAAATGCTCCCGCGGCTGCAAGTACACCGGTAGGTACAGCTTCTTGAATTGTTACTCCTCCTACACTTCCCCAATATTCTTGACCAACTGTACCGTTGGACATTAAAACTAATCCTGCTGTACCTACATTTTGTGCTGGTAGTTCTAATGGAGTAGGTTGCCAACTAACATTAGTACCGTCTGATTGAAGGAACTTAGTAGCATGTGTTGCTTGTGCCGGAAATGCATCTGGATCAGCACTTGCCCACACTGTGCCTGTGCCATCTGATTTTAAAAACTTACCTGATTGTCCTGTTGGTGTAGCAACGTCTGCTAAAGTACCTATGCTATCTACATATGCAACTTTAGTAGCCAAATTAGTAGTCATTGTACCTGCAAAGTCTGCATCGTCTGCTAATGCGGCCGCTAATTCATTTAATGTATCTAATGCCGCTGGTGCTGAATTTATTACATCAGACCAAATAACATTTGTACCATCTGTAGTTAATATCCAACCATCTTTACCTGTTTGTGCAGGAAATGCATCTGGATCTAAATTTGACCAACTTGGATCTGTGCCGTCTGATTTTAAATATTGTCCTGCTGAACCTGTTGCTAATCTAACATGCTGTGTAGCATTTCGAGTTAATAAATCACCCTGTGCTAATAGTACTGCTTGCGGATCACCTTGTGATACAAGGTTCCATATGGCAGGATTAGTTCCTGGTACTGTGCCTGTATCTGTGTTTACAACAAGTATATATGAACTTTCATTATGATTAACAACATCATCAATTAAATATGCTGTTGCGCCACTCCATACACCCCTCCACTTTAAACCTGATGTTAATATAGCAAATTTTGTATTATCGGATGGTAAATCACCTGCTGTGGTAGTTGCTACTACACATACATAAGTAGAGCCACCATATCGTACTGTTTGGCCTTTTATATATACAGTACCAACATTCCATACACCCTTCCATTCAAATCCACCTTCTAACAATACTTCTATTTCTGAAGCAGCTGGGTCAAATATTGCTGGTGATGTGTGTTGAGTTACTACTCTGTATTGGTTTGCACCCTTTTGAAAAACATCATTAACTTTATAAAAAGAGTTAGCAACCCATACGCCTGTTACAAGTAAACCTTGGGTGTGTATATTCCATTTAGCAATATCTGTATAAAAATTTGCTATCGAGTTACCGCTTGTATGGTTTACTATACAAACATAGGTAAGACCACCATACTTCGTAATATCATCAATTAGATATTGAGTATTAATGGCCCAGTCACCGCGCCATTTGAATTTTAACCGACCTAAATTAAAATCTGCCATATTTTAATCCTATAAACTATTACTAATATTTAGTAATATTTATGCATTACTCCATGTTGTATTATTAACCAATGCAGAGCCTACATAGTCTCCAAAGTAAGTTTCTGGTATTTCTACGTTACTATATGGATATACAGTTCTTTTTATAAAATTACCCGCTGGACCAATAAAATAAGTTATATCACCACTTGCAAATGCATATTGTTGAAATTTATCATTATCATCGTTGTAATGCCTTTTACTATGATACATTATTAATATTTTATCTCCTGCTGTAGGAGCATGTGATAGAGTAATTATATTACCACTATGTGTTAATGTATAATCATTACCTGATCCTGGTTTCCTTCGTACAAAATGTTCTGCTGATAAGGTTAATGCACCAGCCGCTGAACGAAAGTCAGGAATATTATTTTGGAATAAATCCAGTGAATGTATATCCCTAGGTTTCTTTGATAATGATATAGAGGTAGTACCATCACTAGTGATTAAATCATATTGTTCTGCATATACAACTTCAGTTTCAGTATATGTACCTCTTAATCCTGATTGATCAAATTGTTCTAACTCTTGAGCTGATGCACTTTGCATAGAAACTGTAGTTTCATCTTGGGAACTAGAACTAACAGATGTCATAACTAACAATCCATCTCTAGTTCGGCGCATGCCAATAAATGTTTCTCCGGCACCGCCCGGTACTTCTGCTCCTCTAATAGAACTATAATATAATGCCATTAGTAAATTCTCCATGTAGAGCCATTCCAAACAAAACCAACGTCTGCTCCATTTGTATTAATAATAAATTGTGTATCTGTTGCACCAGATGCTGTTGTAAATGTATTGCCGTTTCCTTCAACTGTTGCATAATTTGTACTCATAGTACCTGCCGCATCTGCACATCTAACTGTATCTCCTAATGTCGGACTTGCCGGCATATTAAATGAAAGAGCAGAAACAGTTGTATCTATTAATGCACGTAGTGATGCCGCAAATGTTTGAGCTGTATTAATATAAGAAAATCCATGTTCTGTAGCACCACTTAAATTTACAGGTTCCCAACTTGCAGTTGTACCATCAGTTTGTAGGAATTCGCCTGCTTGTCCTGTTTGTGTAGGCAATGCATCTACTGGTTCCCATGCTGCCGTGGTACCATCAGTTTGTAGGAATTCGCCTGCTTGTCCTGTTTGTGTAGGCAATGCATCTACTGGTTCCCATGCTGCCGCAGTACCATCAGTTTGTAGGAATTCGCCTGCTTGGCCTGTTTGTGTAGGTAATGCATCTACTGTTGCCCATGCTGCCGCCGTACCGTCAGTAGATAAAAATTTACCATTATTAGATGTTTGTGTAGGTAATGCATCTGCTGGTTCCCAACTTACAGCGGTACCGTCTGTACGTAAATATTCACCCGGTTGTCCCAATTGGGAAGGTAATAGATTACTAATATCAGGATGTGTTACTCGTATAATTGGCATAAACTAGATTCTCATTGTACTATTCAAGTATTTATCTTATCTAATCTTACACGAGCCATTTTATCAGCAACTACATTAGTAGGAACATCGTCTTCTTGTGCCTGGCGCAAGCAAGTTAATACTCTATCATAAATTTCATCGATAATATTTGCAATATGAAAATCAGTTTGTACTTCACCTAATTCTTTATAACAATAAATTACGCCGCCAGCATTAACAAGAAAGTCAGGTACATATAATATATTTCTTGCTTTTAGTGCATACCCTGCCATTGGGTTAATTAATTGATTGTTGGCTGCACCACAAATAATTTTACAATTAAATCTTTCTATTGTATTTTCATTAACACCTGCACCCAATGCACATGGAGCAAAAATATCACAAGAAATGTCAAAAATTTCATCTGGTTCTACTATTTCTATTCCCAATTCTTCTTTTGCTTTATCACATAGAAATTCATTACTATCTGTAGCTATTAATTGTACGCCTTTTTTAACTAACATTTCTGCAAGATAAAAACCTACATGACCCAATCCTTGTAATGCAATTTTTAAATCTTTTAAACTTTGTCCGGGTGCCATTTCATCTCTATAAAAATTTACAGCCGATTCCATTCCTTTAACAACACCTAATGCTGTTGCAGGACTTGGATCACCTGAACCAGTTAAAACATGTTTAGTTGTTTTTGCAATAACTACCATATCTGCAGGACAACTCCCTACATCTTCTGCTGTAATATATGCACCGTTACATACATCTACTGCTTCTCCATAACTTTTTAATAAAGCGGAAGTTTTTTCTACATTACGTAAATTAATAACAGCCTTGCCGCCGCCTGCATTTAACCCCGCAAGACTATTTTTAAATGTCATACCTTCTGCTAATCTTAATACATCTTCAATAGCATCATGACTTTTATCATATTTCCAAAATCGTGCTCCTCCAATAGAAGGTCCTAATTTTGTAGAATGAATTGCTATGAAACAATCTAATCCAGTATCACTATTTGTGGCATGGATTACTCGTTCATAGTCTGGGATATTTAACTCTTCAATTTGAAGATTGGTTTCCATACTCATATTTATACACAATACGGTTGACGTTTTTGTTAAATACCATTATAATATATATATTACTTTAGGATAAAAATATGTTTTTTGGACGATTAAAACTATACTTAATTCTTGCATTGCTTCTTGCAGGAATAGTAGGAATTGCTTATTGGTATTATAATGATACTCAAAGTAGATTACAAGCTGCGGCAGAAAAGAATGCTATTTTAACAATAGCAAAAAAACAACAAGAAGCTGCAATTATAAAACTTAATAAAGATATAAAACGTAGTCAAGAAATTGTCGCGGCATTAAATGAGCAATTTACTGATTTAAGAAAAGACTATGATGATTTAAAAGATAGATTCAGCAAAAATAGTATAAATTTTGGTACTAGAGATATAGGAAAACTAGCAGAAGTAAAACCAAAATTAATAGAAAGAGTTATTAATAAAGCAACCAAAAATGTTTTACGATGTTTTGAACTTGCCGCCGGTGCACAAAGAACACACGACGAAATAGAGGCTAGAAAGAAATCACAAACAAATCTAGAATGTCCTGCTTTAGCAAATCCTAATTATGTGGAGGCAGATTAAATGAAAATACTTGCACTAATGGCTATTCTTTCAATTTTTGGATTGTCAGGATGTGCTTCAACTCAAACAATAAAAGTATTAAGTGTACCGGTTGAAGAAGTTAAACTTAATCCTCCTACTGTACGAAAATTAGAATTACAAAATATAAAATGGTATATTGTAACTCCTGAAAATGTAGAAGAAGTTTTTGCTGAACTAGAAAATTCAAGGACAGATGTTGTATTATTTGCTCTTACAGACGATGGTTATAAAGGACTGAGCTTGAACCTAGGACAGATAAGAGAGTTAATCGCGCAACAACAAGCGATTATAAGTGCATACAAGGAGTATTATAACGAAGTAGAACGTAGAATTAATGAGCAACGTGAAGATTATAATGCTAAACTAATACATAATTAAATATTTTAAAATCTTCTATATAGATGCCATCACTCGATCACCATCTCGCGTATACTTAGCCATTGGGATCTTTCGGATATTTCGCTTTAACAGCTAGACGCTTTATCTCTAAGTCTGTCACTGCATCCATTCTTTCTTCTACGACGCTTTCCCATAGAGCAACTGTCAATTCTTCTATAGATGGATATTCCAATTCTCTAAGACGACGGTACTTCAATGAATCACATACTGCTTGTAATTCCGCTTTTTTGGCAATAATCTGCTCTTTTGTAATGTTTGTTGGGTTACCATCGTGCCAAGTAATTTTATCATAGTCTTCATCAATGACAGAAACTTCAGCTGTCGGGTCGAGGACTAATATTGCTCGTGCTATGCAAGGTGTGATCTCTGAATCTATCATGCTCCAATCTCCATTGCGATTATACTCGATGCGCCCCTAATACCCCAATCCATATAATCTCGGTTCATATATATAATTGTTCCACCCTGCTTCGAGTACTCGAAAAAATACTCCGAATAGCCAGTTTGAGTGTTAGTTTCATCTAAATAGCACCAAGAGAACGACTTCGCTCCATACGAGCTCGTCCCCGAGCCGGTCGTACCTAACCCTTGTGCATGTGAACCAGAAGCATCGCCAAGGAATAGCACAGTATTGCTGTAAGGAGTGTTTATAATACGTGCTATTCTTCCAAAAGCCTGCTGACCACTATCGACACCTATATTAGCCACGCCCATTACTAAAATCTTACTATCATCAGCAATAGGTGTTATACCCACCAAAAGACCATTACCTTGAAACGAAGAAGAGGTAGTGCTTGTTACACTCGTTCGAGTATCCTGCACTATTTGTAGTATTCTTCCTGACACACCAGCGGCAGCAGCCCAACTAGGTGCCGAATCCCCTGTAGCGAATGTTAGAAGATCGCCAGCAGGAGTTCCGGGCTTTGGTAATAATGTAGGTGCGCCAGATGCTCCATAATATAGAGTATCACCCTGAGTGCCATCTGCTAACTTATCAAGTGTAACGTTGTTGTCAGCTATTTCATTTGCTGTGACTGCATCGGTTGCAATTTTAGCAGTAGTAACTGCATCATCTTGTAATTCTGCAACAGTGATGGCATTTGCCGCTATGTCTTCGGCAACAATAACATCAACTCCTATTTTATCCGATGTCACGGAATTATTTGCAAGTTCTGTTGTACCTATAGAACCTGCAACAATTTGTGCATTGGAAGCAGTGCCGGTTAAGTCGCCGCCCATTGCTGGGTCAGTTGCTACTGGTTCCCAAGTTGCAGTGGTTCCGTCTGTTTGTAAATATTCGCCTGCTTGTCCTGTTTGACTTGGTAATTCTGCAGAATGCGAATGTGTGTGATCTACTACTTCCCAACTTACATTAGTGCCATCTGTTGTCAAGTATTTTCCAGTATTTCCTGTTTGGGTAGGTAAACCTCCAGATGTAGTAAAACTTAAACCACCTGAACCATTTGTTTGTATAACTTGTCCAGCAGTACCACCAGTAATTTTAAACTGGGACACTGCACCAGTAATTGCTTTACCAATTTCAATAGTAATATCTGTACCGGATAAACCGCTTAAATTATCAACTTGTAATATGCTCATATTCTATTCCATTCTAAATTATTTATCATAATTTTATTAGTGTATCCACATTTCGTAATCAGTATAACTATATTGTTCATTGCCAGAATCGCCCGTCCACGCCACAAAATATGGATCATAGCCAACGATTGCTGTAAAATCCCCTATATTTGTAAAATCGCCTGCGCTCCAAGTCTTAGTAACAGCGCCGCTCACGGAACCTAATACACCTCCTTCATTTGGCAGAATCGCTCCACTGTTGCCGGTTGTCGCATTTGACTGCCCATTCCAAATCGCAAACGGATATCCACCTGCGTTCGGTATAGATGGCACAGTTAGCGCCATATACGAATTTAATGCGTTGTTGTTTGTGGGATCTGATAACCAATTTGTAGTGTCATCTGGGGTTTGGCTGCCAGAACCCGATGCCGATAATGTCCACATTGCACCATATCTACATCTGGGCATTTTTACTTGGAATCTACCCATGTGAGTAGCACCTGTTTGACTGTCAGCGGCATCTCCTAAATAAAATAAACCGCCACTAGCGGCACCACTCCAACCGGAATCTACACTCGCACCTACTTGAGTAAAACTAGGACTAAGGGTAGCGTTATTTGCTCCCACAAAAACATCATCATATTTAATCCAACCAGAAACCCCATTGCTGAATTTATCAGTGCTGTCGTATGTCATCTGGTAAGCAACGCCATGAACCCATACCCAGTGAGTGCCACTCGCCGCACTCACATCTAATAGGTCTTGTGTTGTAACAGCCGCTCTAGCGGCAGTTGTGCCGTCGTTGCCCACATTAACAATAATTGCAAATGCACGATTAGTTGTGTTCACTCCATCACTTGCATCAACTTGAAAATTATATGTAGTTTGTGCGCCAACACTGCCGGGATCACCTGCAATTGCACCAGTAGTTGAATTAAGAGATACCCCAATTGTAGTAAGAACAGATGTTGTTTCAGCAAAAGTCACTGCTTGACTATCAGGATCAGTTGCTACCAAAGTAACATGAGTACCTGTTGCCGTATCTGGGATTGTGGCTATGGTTCCAGATGCCGTTGTCCAAATAGGAGTACCGCCTGCATCTAATGCATCATCTAATACTGCATATCCCCCATTTGGATTAGTTACCTTAACATCATATGGTTCATTTGCTACTAGAAGTACTGGTGTTGTAAATACTATTTCTGTTGGAGAATTTACTGTTGTACTAGCGGCAGTAATTTGTACTGCATTTGTACCTATTAATTTTACCACAGCACCACTAACAAAATTTGTACCAACCATAGTAATTGATGTACCAGTTACTGCTGCCGTTGTTGGACCTATAGATGAAATAGCTGGAGATGATCTTGCAAATTGAATCCAAGTACCATCTGCATAATGTTCCAATGATGTATCTGTTGTATTAAGACGTAAATTACCAGTTGCTGGTGAACCTGGTCGTTGTGCTGTTGTACCTGATGGCACATCAAAATATCCTGTAGATGTAGTAGCAGTATCATATGGATTTGTTACTACAGGTTCCCATGTCATTGTTGTGCCATCAGTTGTTAGGAATTCCCCTGCTTGTCCTGATTGACTTGGAATTGGTATAGAAGTTATTATAGTTGCTTCCCAGCTGGTACCATTCCATTTCCAGGACATATCACCTGATGTATGAATATCATTTACATTTGGACTATTTGGAAAATTAATTGCCATTATGGA
>Ga0310124_10000027_pt1 | contig 93596 bp, 78 predicted proteins | sample CB11b_AW_Bot5_MG_FD_203507 | JGI IMG/M metagenome (GOLD analysis project Ga0310124, IMG submission 203507) | Marine microbial communities from Western Arctic Ocean, Canada - CB11b_AW_Bot5 | ecosystem: Environmental > Aquatic > Marine > Oceanic | place: Canada: Western Arctic Ocean | collected... | reverse complement strand
CTGCCTTGCGCGGACAGGTCCAGGCGCACATTCCCATCAGCGTAAAAATAGAACTGGAGCTCATCCTCTTCTTCGGAATCCCCGGCCGCCGGAGCATCCTTGCCCTTGAAGATGCCGAGCCCGTGAATGTAGAGCCGGTCGCACATCAGGCGAACACGGTTGGAGCCTATGGTGATCTCACGTTTCACATTCCCGAGAATGTAGCGGGAGACATCCCCTGTCTTCTGGTTGATATAGGTCTTTGTCCCGCTATCGGCCGCGCCGGAAAAATCCGTCAGCTGCGGCCAGACCTCATCCAGAAGGGTCGAGTCATCTTGCGCCCGCAAGGGACACACGAAGAGAACCGCAATCAGGAATAGCGGCTGAACGGCTGTGAACGATAAGCTGAAGGGTCCTGGTCTCAGCTTGAATCTCCTGCTGGCTCCTCAATCAGTTGGGGCATAGTCTTATGGCCTCGGGCAGATTATACTCTTGTTAGGTAAAAGAAAAAGTACGATAGACTCCTGACTCCAAGGACGCTTGATTCTCTCAGGAGCCGAAATGGGTCGTTGTGGCAGGCTTCTTGCAATACGTCGCATGGGCTAGGTATGCGAAGACCCAGAATCTTCAGCTTACATTGAAGGACTCTAAGTTGTTTATTTATAATATCTTAAATCTATCCAACCGGGTTTCAGGCCGAGCAGGAAGCGGAATCCGAAATACGGCGGCTATTGCCTTTCTGACCCTCTTGGTTTGCTCCTGCGTAAAGCAGAATACGCCTGTTGAGCCCAAAGAAGACGAAATCAGCCGGGCAACGGAGCCAGGAGGCAATGCCGCACCAGGAATTGACACTTCCACACCAAATACCGCCTCGAATGGAAGCAAGGAACCTGATCCCCCGGTAGAGAGTTGCGAATCCTACCTGAAAAAAATCACCCCGATATACCAGAGCATTCCTCAAGATCTCAGAACCCTGAAACCAGCCCAGGCCGATCAGCTCGCCGCTAGTATCGAGAAGGCCATCGTCGATTGCGAAAAGTACATCCATAACTGCGCGTCCGGTCACAGCTCAGCCAAGCTTCGTTTCTACCAGTCAAAGTTCCTCCAACTCATCAGCTCGCGTGTTCGAACGCAGGCCATCAATGACATGTCGAAAGACAGAGCCAAGTTCACCATCGAAGACCTCGACAGAAAAATGGCCCCTTTTTATAACCGGGTGATTGGTCATGCGCGCATGGCTGTCGCCGGTCTCCAGAACTCATCCGAACTGAAGCCCTCCGCCATCGAGATCTGCGCATGGGCTCATACGAGCCTGAAGGAGCCCCAGAAAGCCAGGGACGATTATCTCAATTATCTCGAGACCTACCCCAACAGCCCCCGCATCACCGTGCTGACCGCAGCTCTCGGACGGGTCCTCTCGGATCTTGGGGAATACGACGCGGGCGTCAAGCTGGTCGAGGAAAAGATGGCGGCTGCGGAAGCGCAGAAAAGCCCTGACTTCCCCACCCTCGGCGAGACCCGGTGGAAACTCTACGAAGCCAAGGGCGATATCGCGGGTCTCCTGCGCTCGGCTGAGAGCGTGCTCCAGGACTACCCGGCACGAACCAGGAGCGATCAATATTCCCTCAAGACAAAGGAAGCGTACTCGCGCTACCTTGCCTTCAACGGCTTCCGCAAGGGCTACTCGCTGATGGCCCTTGGCCGGCTGGACGAGGCCCGGGATGCCTTTGACTCGCACGTCAAGGAGATCAACAAGCTGCAGGAGGCCCTAGAGAAAAGAGGGCGCTCCCTGAAGCCGGCCATCAACATCTACCGCCAGCGCTCGGAAAACGCCCTGGGCTTCATCAAGAAAACCGCCCTGCGCCCGGCCCCGGCTGATTTCGAGCTTGGAGAAATGTGGGTTACGCAGAAGCGCACCCGGCTTAAAGAATCAACCGGCAAGGTTGTAGGGCTCATCTTCCGCGGCGCTGAAGACACCCGCTCTGCGACCTTCCTGGCTAATATTGGAGACTTTGCCGAGGCCAACGATGAGGTGGAGATGGTGTCGGTACACTTCTTCAAGAGTGCGAAAAACATAGATGAACAGCTCGAAAGCCTGCGACAGGAGCTCGCTGGAACAGGCTATACCGGGGCGGCGGGGTTTGATCCGGACCTCACCGGCAGGAAGCTCTTCCGCTCCTGGGGAGTTTTTGTCGGCAGCGCCACGTTCCTCATCATTGACAAGCAGGGGCGTCCCGTCTGGTTCCAGCAGGACCCGCGGACCAGGGACACCAACCTGGTCAAATCCATCCTGCTCAGGGTTGTCGAATCAGAGTAATTCTCTGCGAAACCCTCGCCGGGGCCTCATAATCACCACGCCGCCGCCGCCCGCAAACACCGTCCGAGCCCCTCTCTCCAGATGGCCCCGGCCCCCAATCGGTATCTCATTGATCCAGAGCGAAACCTTCCTGAACAGGTGAATGTCGCTTCTGCTCAACCCGGCGCGATTCCCTCGGGAATTGAGGCTGGACTGGCATTCGCTTTTGGAACATCGCTCTCAGCCTGCTCGGTACAGGCCAGCCTTGCGGCCGCCACCCTCATCTCTCTGAATTACGTTGCCTGGATTGCGACCCGCCGGCTTCTCAAGCTCCGGCTGGCGCATCCCGCAAAAAAGAAAATCGCGTGGCTCTACCTCATCTGCGGACTCGGGTGGTTCAGCCATGAGTCGGCTCAGCCCCCCTGGATAAAAAACCATCCCCAGGGAGCCCCTGTTTTACGACAGAAAGCTCTTCTTGGAACCATCAGGGGAACCGTCTCGGATCTGCCGATATTACGCCCTCAACGGTTCGCCAGCGATAGCGGGGGTTCCATGTATGCCGAGTTCAAATTGACGACTTCTACCCCCGGACAACTCTACCGGGTTCGGGCCGGGATAAAAGGAGACCAGCTGCCGGCCGGGCTCAAGCCGGGCGCCTCGGTAGAGGTCCAGGGAAAGGTCTACCCTCAGCTCCGCCGCTGCGCCCCAGTTCGGAAAAATACACCTGCTGCCATCATCCAGTCATTGCCCGGCTCGCTCACCTTGCACCAGGAGCCGCCCGCTCGGCCCGCCCTGGGACTGCGTATTCGCTGGCCTGTTGTGAACCTCATCAGAAGACTGTATTCGGATAAAGAGCAGGGGCTCTTCTGCGCTCTGATCACAGGCGAAAAACGATTGCTGGACCAGGAGCTGAGTCTCCTCTTTGTCGAAACGGGAACGGCCCATTTCCTCGCCATCAGCGGACTGCACGTTGGCCTCATCATGGTATTCGCAATGCGAATACCCTTTCCGCAGAAGGGAAAAACCATACTGCGCCTTATGGTGCTTGGCCTTTTCGTCCTTCTCAGCGGCGCCAACACCCCGGTGTTGCGAGCCGCGATAATGATCGGGCTGCACCTGCTTCTACAGGCGGCGGGTAGATTGCCGCGAGCCCTCGACACGCTTGGATGGACACTCCTCGCCCTGCTCATCACTGACCCCTTGAGCATCAGCGAACCCGGCTTTCAGCTGTCCTTTATCGCGACAATAGCCATCCTGGGCTGGAGCTCGATGCGAGCAAATGACCTGCGAGAAAGAAGGCGCCTCCTGGTCCCTCCAAAGCCGGCGGGCGCTTTTTCGAGGTTGGGTTCAGCTCTCTGCGCTCATATTCAAAACAGTCTCTGGGTTGCGGTAATATCCACAGCCGTGACAGCGCCCCTGATCGCGACGCATTTTCACAGGGTCCATCCGATAGCTCCCCTGCTTTCCGTCTGTCTCTACCCGCTGATAGCTGTGAACCTGCTGCTTGGCCTTTCCAGCATCCTGCTGGGATTCATCTGGATCGAGGCCGGCTTCCTGGCTGCGGATGCAGCAACCGTATTTGCGCAGATGTTGAATGGCCTGCTTGTTTTTTCACGAAAGATCCCGGGTCATTGCTTCAGCATGCCTCCTCCGGGATTCACCATGGTCTCCATCTTCTACCTTCTGCTTGGCGCGGGAATATCAAAGAAAACACGGGGAGCCGCCCTGCTGTTATCCATCCTGATCCTCCCCGCTGCCCTCATCGTGAACCTGTCCGCCGGTAACGAAAACAACCCGAGACTGATCCACCTGGATGCTGGAGCAGGGTCGGCCGCCTTGCTTGAGCTCCCCGGGAGCAGGAGAGCCTTCCTGATTGATGCCTGTGGAAAGACCCGGGCGGGAAGCCGGCGTCTCGCCCGCTCACTTCTCGACAAAGGCCATCGCCGAATTGATGGAATCATCCTGACCCATCCGCATGTCGACCATGTCGGAGCGCTGCCCGTACTTACGAGGTCACTGGATGTCGGAGAACTATTCTGCTCGGAACATTTCGAGCGGGAGGAATACGGAAAAAAACTTCTCGCCGATGCTCGCAAAAAAGGAGTCCTCGTCAGCAAGGTTCGGCGAGGACAGCTGCTGCGCCTGCCCGGGCCGGAAGATATCGTTCTGCGCATTATCTACCCGGACCAGACTGAAAACCTGCCCCTGGCTCAACATGCCAACGAGATGTCCCTTTCTTTCTTCATCGAAATCGGGGAAAAACGGATCCTCTGCCTTGGCGACCTGGAAGAAGACGGGCTGGCCAGGCTTTTTGAATCAGGAGAAGATCTCAATTCCGAGATCGTCATCCTCCCCCACCACGGGAGAAGCAACCGTCTCTATGACACCTTGCTGGAAAAGGTCTCCCCCACGACCGTGGTAGTTTCCGGAGACGGTCAAGGACAAGCCGAAGAGACTCTACTCCGGATTGAGCTTTCGGGCATCAAGACCTACGCCACCTGGCGAGGCGGCAGCATTCAAAATGAATGGAATACCACCGGTATTAAAACGAGCTATGTCGACAGGTGATCAGTCCGCCGGGCTGGCGGATTGAATTTTTCCGCCTGTATCGGCGGCGTGCCGCACGAGCTTTCTCACAAGCAGCTTGTGGGTAGCGATCGCCCAGCTCGAGGCGACTCTCTGCAGGGTGGTCAGGATGACGTAGCAGAGGGTCACCCAGAATATGACCGTGGAAGAAATTCCGCCGAGATACGCGTAGACCAGCAGCGCGCCTGAAACCGTTCCAACCAGGAGGTGTGAGAGCGCCCCTCCGCGGCCGGACTCGGCAGCGCCGGCCTTCTCCATGAGAATCTTCTCCAGCTGGCTGAATTTCACCTGGTCCATTCTTTTTACCTCTCGGGATGAGCTTATCCGTGGGTCGCCGCAGTCCTGAAGAGCCCTGAAATATTTCGTTTAAAGGGCGGCTCCAGGAAGCCCTGCTCGGTAATAAAACCCGTCACGTACCGAGCCGGCGTAACGTCGAAGGCCGGGTTGTATACATCGACCCCGGGAGGCGTCGTCTTCCTGCCGAATCCCGCTGTAACCTCAATGTTCGATCGCTGCTCGATGGGGATGCCGGCTCCGCTGGCGGTGTGCGGATCAAAGGTCGAGCTGGGAGCCGCGACGTAAAAAGGTATGTCGTGTTCGCGCGCAAGCACCGCGACTCCGTAGGTTCCGATCTTATTCGCTACATCTCCATTGGAGGCGATCCGATCGGCACCGACGACCACGCATTGGACCTGCCCGGAGCCCATCAACGAGGCGGCCGCATTATCGCATGCTACCGTAACATCGACCCCCGCCCTGCGAAGCTCCCAGCTTGTCAGCCTGGCCCCCTGCAGCAGCGGGCGGGTTTCATCAGCAAAGACCCTGATCTTCTTTCCTTTTTCTACGGCGCTGTAGATCACTGCGAGCGCCGTACCCATGCCTCCGGTCGCCAGAGCGCCCGCGTTGCAATGCGTCAGTACGCTCCAGCCGCTTCGAAGCAGCTTCTGGCCATGGCGCCCGATCGCCCGGCAAAGACGCTGGTCCTCCTCGTGAATCTCGATCGCCTCATCGAGAAGACCTCTCAGAAGCTCAGGAAAAGAAGCTCCCTCTGCCTCCAGGGCCTCGGCGCGAGCCGCCATCCGGTCAAGCGACCAGAAGAGGTTGACCGCGGTCGGCCTGGCCCCTGCCAGGCGTTTCTTTACTCTCGCAAAGCTTCTCCTGAAGCCGGCGGCGGAGGCGGGCGCCGCCTCTCTCATGCCAAGGACCACCCCATAGGCCGCCGCAACCCCGAGCGCAGGAGCTCCGCGCACCGCCAGGCGGCGAATGGCATCGATAACCACGGAGAGCTCACGAATACGAAGGTATTTCACCCTGGCGGGAAGGAGCGTCTGGTCGAGCAGGGAGAGATGCCCTCCAGGACCGCCAACCCATCTCAGCGTAGGCGTATGACCCGCGGCATCCGACCGTGCGGCACGAGCCTTCCGGGAAGATGAAGGGCTCATGAGAGCCCTTCGCTCTCCAGACGTTCACGGGCCCTGGCATCCTTGGCCTCTACCTGCTCAACAAGGCGGCCCTTATACGCCGTCATCGCCTCGGCGAGACGGTCGTCGGAAAGCGCCAGCATCTGGACCGCCAGGATCGCCGCGTTCTGCGCTCCGTTGACCGCAACGGTCGCGACCGGAACGCCGGGAGGCATCTGAACAGTCGAGTAGAGCGCATCGACTCCATGCAGGGCGCCATTCTCGATTGGAACCCCGATCACCGGGAGGGTTGTCTTAGCGGCAAGAGCTCCGGCGAGATGCGCCGCGCCCCCCGCCCCGCCAATGATTACCCGGAAGCCCTCATCCCGGGCCGTGGCCGCCAGGTCGAGCGCTTTTTCAGGCGAACGGTGAACCGAACACACGCACACCTGGTAGCCCACCTCGAATTCTTTCAGGCACTTGAGCGCACCTGTCATGATATCAAGATCTGAATCGCTCCCCATCAGGATCAGGACTCGCTTATCCATCTCTACCTCGCCTCAAGCTGTTTAGTTTTTTTTACGTGAGAAAACCGATGAACGCTGTCAGCTCCAATCCCGGCCGGTCAACAATTCGAATATCTCGCGATATTTCGTGGTTGTATAGCCTGTCACCTCGTCCGGAAGCTTTGGAGCCGGCGGGGTCTTGTCCCAGTCGGTCGACAGGAGATGGTCCCGTACGTATTGCTTGTCAAAGGAGGATTGCGACTTGCCCGGCTCATAGAGATCCATGGGCCAGAACCTGGAGGAGTCCGGAGTGAGAACCTCATCTGCGAGAACAAGCTCGCCTGTCGACGGACGCACGCCCCACTCGAACTTGGTATCAGCGATAATAATCCCGCGGGTGCGAGCGTATTCAGCGGCCTTGAAGTAGACCTCCAGGCTCTTCTGCTTCATCTCATCCGCCCGCTCCTGGCCAAGAATCTCAACCATAGTCTCGAATGGAATGTTTTCATCGTGCCCCTCTTCCGCCTTGGTCGACGGAGTAAAGATCGGCTCTGGGAGCTGGCTGGAGTTGACCAGTCCATCGGGAAGCGGAATCTTGCAGACCGTCCCGTGCTGCTGGTATTCGGCCCATCCGGAGCCGGCAAGATATCCGCGAACGATACATTCCACTGGCTGGATCTCGAGCTTTTCCACAAGCATGAATCTTCCGCGAAGCTGCTCCGCCTGCGGCGCGCAGCTTTCCGGAAGATCTTCGACCTCAGCGGCGATGAGATGATTGTCGACTCCAAGGAGGTCGAACCAGAACAGCGAAAGCTGGGTCAGGATCCTCCCCTTGTCCTGGATACCATCAGGCAGGACAACGTCAAAAGCGGAGAGCCTGTCGGTCGCTACAATCAGGTACCTGTCCCCGAGATCATAGAGGTCCCGAACCTTTCCCCGCCGCACGAGATCAGCACCGGGAATCTCTGATTCTCTGATAACCGAAGATGTTCCTTCAACAGATCTCATGGCGACCCCTCGTTTATTCCATCACTGAAAGTCAAAAAACAATCCAACTCCGAATGTCATCACCGCTACCACTCGGATCATTTTCAACTCGTTGAAAGATCAGGTCTTCGGAGGCCCTGAGCATAACAGAAAGCCAGGGCCAAGGCATCCGTCACATCCTTCGGATCGGGCGGCTCATCAAGATTCAACAGGCGAGCCATCATCGCCTGGACCTGGGATTTCGAGGCCTGGCCGTTTCCCGTCACCACCTTCTTCACCCTGGTGGGAGCGTACTCCTCGATCTCGAGATCGTGGAGCGCCCCGACCAGCAGGCCGACACCCCTTGCCTCTCCAACCTTCATGACGCTCTCAAAGCTTCTGCCGTGAAAGACCTTCTCGAGCGCGAGCACTGCCGGCCCATGCTCCCGCACAATCTCGTCAAGAGCCTCGTAGAGCTTCCTCAGCCTGATGGGGATCTCCAGCTTCGCCCCGGTCTTTTGAAGATGAATGGCTCCGTAGGAGACCACCGAGAGCTCGCCTTCCGGCCCGGCATCGATAACCCCATAGCCCGCTACGCGGGTCCCAGGGTCAAAGCCAAGAATACGAACGTGTCCAGACATCAGAACACTCTCTCCTGCGGAAGCTCGTCACTCTTCGGCCTGATTGTAACTTTCCCCAGCTTCTCTGCATAGACCCAGAAGCAGCCGGAATACCATCTTCAATCGTGGTACTGAGATTCCCGCAGGCGAAAGAGAAGCCTGATGGGGATCTCCTCGAACTCGAGCGCCTCCCGCAACGAATTGGCGATGTAGCGCCGGTAGTCATTTGAAAAAGCCTTGGGATGATTGACGAATACCACGAAAACCGGCGGACAGACGGTAACCTGGGTGGCGTAGTAGATCTTCCCGGACCTCCCTTTCTTCGCAGGCGGTGGCCGATGCTTGAGAATAGCCTTCATCACACGGTTAAGCTCTCCGGTTCCGGCCCTTACAGATGCGCGCTTGTACAGGTTCTGAGCCAGGTCGATCGCAGCCTGGGTATTCCTGGAATCCTTGGCTGTGGTGAAGACGATCGGCGCGTAGATCATTCCGGGCATACGGTCGGAGAGATACTTGGCGTAGGCCTCGGTGGTAATCTCTCCCCCCGAGAGATCCCATTTATTGACCACCATGACACAGACCTTGTGGGCCTTGGAGATTGTCTCACCGAGCTTCTTGTCCGCCCGGGTAATCTCCTCGCTGGCATCCAGGAGAAACAAAACCACATCAGCCCGCTGGATAGCGCCGAGAGTTCGAACCTGGCTATAGAACTCGATAGAGTCCTTGATCCCCTTGCGCCTCTGGATTCCCGCGGTATCGATCACCACGAACTCCCGCCCATCTTTCTGAAATCGCACGTCTACAGCGTCACGAGTCGTACCCGGAACCTCGCTGACAATAACCCGCTCCTCCTGCGCCATGACGTTTACGAAGGTCGACTTGCCTACATTTCGCCTGCCGACAACAGCAATCCTCATCACCGGCTCCGTCTCGATCCCGGCGGTCGGCCAGACCTTTTCTGAAATTTCCCGGAGGAGATCCGTACGGCCCCAGCCTTCATTGGCGCTGACGCCGTGGGGATCGCCAAGACCCAATCTGTGGAACTCATGCACTCCCGACTCCAGGCTGGGATGGTCGACCTTGTTCGCGGCGAGTATCAGGGGGATCTCCCCTGACCTCTCCCGAAGCCGCGCGGCCACCATCCGGTCAAGCGGGGTGACACCATCGCGAACGTCGACCACAAAGAGGATCAGGTTCGCGCCCTCCAAGGCGAAGGCTATCTGGCGCTCGATGTGCTCACTCAGGTCGTCCTGGTCAACGACCCCGATGCCGCCGGTGTCGACCATCTCCATCACCACGTCGCGGAAGGGAACCAGAGCGCTCACCCTGTCCCGCGTAACCCCGGGCGTGCTGTCGACAATGGCGATCCGCTCTCCGGCAAAGCTGTTGAGCAGCGAAGATTTCCCGACATTCGGGCGTCCAACGATGGCTACCACTGGCAGGCTCATGATTCACCTCCCCCGCCGGAGGCTTCCCGGTCGGAAAGCAGCATGGCGGCGTGCAGAAGACCCAGGTGCGTCTTGTTGTCGACAATCCTCTTCTCCCCGGAAGCTCGGCCCAGTAATTCCGCCACCAGGAGTTCGAGCTCGAGCTCATGAACCTCCAGGTGTTCTGTCGTCTCCAGCCTCTGCTCTCCTGGTTCGAGCTCGCTGGCCAGGAAAAAGTGCATCGGCTGGGCCGACATTCCGGGAATCGTATAGCGAACGCCCAGGGATTCCATCGTTCCAGCCCGATAGCCTGTCTCTTCCTCCAGTTCGCGCAGGGCCGCCTCGCGTGGAGGCTCTCCCTCATCGATATGACCGGCGGGAAGCTCGAATATTCGTCCGCCAACCGCGGGCCGCAGTTGCTCAATGAGGACCACCCTCGCGCCACCACCCCTCCCGTCCGACTCGAGCAGGGGGACGATCGCCACCACCGGCGGCAGGGAAATCTTCACCTGGGAGCTCTCGGCATCATCGGGAAATCGGCAGCTCAGCATCGACAAGCTCACAAACTCACCTCGATAGAGCGAGCTTTCCTCAAGAACCTCGAAGCTTTCATCCGGCCTCACTCCGGGAAGCAGGGCGGACTCGTTGTTGGATTTCAGCGGCTGTGTCATGATCCCTCGCTGCCCGCTACTGTAACAAAATCCGCCGTATCAAGGTGGGCCAGGAGCACACCGATATCAGCCGGCGTCACCCCGGAAATACGCGAGGCCTGCCCGACAGAAAGGGGCCGGAGCTGATCGAGCTTCTCGGTCGATTCTCCGCGCAACCCCAGGATCGCGGTGTAATCGAAGGCCTCTGGAATGGCGAGCCCCTCCAGTCTCTTGAATCGCTCCACCTGCGCCAGGTGCCGCTCGATATAGGCCGCGTATTTGATCTGGATTTCGACCTGCTCGACGACCTCATCATCGCTCTCAACCCCCTCAAGCAGGGCCGAGATCTCGGGGATCTCCTGCGCGAGTTTGCCCAGGCTCGCCCCCGGTCGCCGGAGCAACTTGGCAAGAGAGATCCCCGCAGAACGTCCCTGTTCAAGGGTTGTCCTCATCCCGGAGATCCGTTCCCGCTTGTCATCTACGCGGCGCATGCGCTCATCGGAGACCAGTCCCAGCTGATGACCCTTCTCGCAAAGCCGCAGATCGGCATTGTCGCTCCTCAGAAGGAGCCTGTATTCCGCCCGCGAGGTAAACATCCTGTAGGGCTCAAGGGGACATTCCTTGACGAGGTCATCGATCAAGACGCCGATATAGGCCTCCGATCTGTCGAGCAGGAGAGGGGCCTGCTCTCGACATCGGAGCACCGCGTTGACGCCCGCGAGCAGCCCCTGCGCCGCCGCCTCCTCGTAGCCGCTCGTACCGCAGATCTGGCCGGCAAAATAGAGCCCGCCCACAGCCCTGGTCTCAAAGGTCGGCTTGATCTGGATCGGAGGAAAGAAGTCGTACTCGACGGCATAGCCATATTGAAGAATCTTCGCGTTTCTCAGCGCCGGGATCGTCGCCAGCACCTGCTCCTGGACATCGCGCGGAAGACTGGTGGAGATACCGTTGAGGTACACCCAGGAGGTGGCAAGCCCCTCCGGCTCGAGAAAGATCTGGTGCTTGTCTTTGTCGGCAAAGCGAACCACCTTGTCCTCGATCGAGGGACAGTAGCGAGGACCAACGCCCTCGATCTGGCCTGAGTACATCGGCGCCCGGTGGAGATTTTTCCTGATGAGGTCGTGAGCCTGCGGGTTGGTCCAGGCTATATGACAATCAACCTGGTCCAGGGAGTAGCCGCGGGTGTCGAAGGAAAAGAAGAAGGGGTCATCATCTCCGGGCTGGACCGTGGATTCGGAAAAATCGATGGTCGCCGCATCCACCCGCGCGGGGGTGCCGGTCTTCAGCCTTCTGCGCGAGAAGCCAAGGTCCTCGAGAAAATCCGAGAGGCCGTAGGAGGCGGATTCTCCTATCCGCCCGCCCTTCTCTTTTTCCTCGCCGCAATGCATGAGCCCGCGCAGGAAGGTGCCTGTGGTAAGAATCACCGACCGGCCGGCCAGCTCGCTTCCATCGCTCAACCTCACACCCGTGACCCGCGAGGATTCAGCCTGGCTCGACTCGAGCAGCAGGGCCGAGACCTTACCCTCGACAACGGTAAGACCATCGACCGAGGCGGTCAACCGGACCATGTAATCCTGGTATTTCTGTTTGTCGCATTGGGCACGAGGGGCTCTCACCGCCGGCCCCTTGCGCGTATTGAGCAGGCGAAACTGGATTCCGCTCGAATCCGCCGCCCGGCCCATTTCGCCGCCCAGCGCGTCAAGCTCACGCACCATCTGCCCCTTGCCAAGGCCCCCGATCGCCGGATTGCACGACATTCGGCCGATAGCGCCCGCATCGAGACTCACGAGAGCAGCCCGGGCGCCCATGCGGGCCGCGGCAAGAGCTGCCTCGATCCCCGCGTGGCCGCCTCCGATGACGATCACATCAAAAGAATCCACCCCGGCGCTCATGACCCATCCCCCTCGACGGCAAGCTCAGCTCCCGTGGCCGAAACGAAGGTGGAGCATCCTCCGAGGCTGCCCATCTCCCTGAAGTAGCCGGGGAACGACTTGGTGACTACCTGCGGATCACCTATCTCCACCCCCGGAACCAGCAGGCCGGCAAGAGAGAGCGCCATCGCTATCCTGTGATCCCCCCAGGAGTCGATCCGGGCACCCTGCATCGAGAAGCTGCCCGGACCCTCCGGGCCGTTAATCTCGAGGCCATCATCGAGCTCGCGCACATCGACGCCCAGCTTCCTGAGCTCGCTGGCGACTGCGGCAATCCGGTCGCTCTCCTTGTAGCGAAGGTGGGGGACTCCGTAGAGACGGGTACGCCCACGGGCGAAGGCCGCGACCACGGCGAGGGTCGGGACAATATCCGGCATGTCTGAGCAATTATTCGACAGCCCCCGCAACATCTCCTCCGGCCCGGAAACCGTGATGGAGTCGACATCTTTTTTTACGTGGCAGCCCATCTCAGCAAGCACGTCCGCGAAACGAAGGTCCCCCTGCCGGGAGACCTTGCCGACGCCCTCGACCCGAACAGTCGTTCCTGTCAGTGCCGCGGCTGCGAAGAAATAGCTGGCTGTCGAGGCGTCCCCCTCAACAAAGTACTCACGCGACTTGTACCACTTCCTGGAATCGATGTGGTAGACAACCTGCCCATCGTTTTCGTCATCATGAATGTCGACCCTGACCCCGAAATCCTGCATCGTCCTGAGGGTCAGGTCCAGGTAGGGTGCGGAGAGCACCTCCCCCACCAGGCGAACCTCGATATTCTTCTGCGCCATTGGCGCCACCATCAGCACTGCGGAGATAAACTGGCTCGAGGTGTTGCCGGCCATATTGACCCGCCCGCCCTCCAGCACCCGGGAACCGATCGTCACCGGGGGACATCCGGTCGGACTGCTGATCTCAGCTCCAAGATCCCTGAGCGCCTGAACCAATTGACTGATCGGACGCTGCCTCATCCTCTCATTCCCATCGACCACGTAATCCCCACCGGAGATGGTCAGGACAGCGGTCAGAAAACGGGTGGCCGTACCGGCGTTACCCAGGCTGAAGGACCCTTTCTTATTCGGATAGCCATCCAGATCACCTCTGACCGTAAAGGTAAGAGCATCCCTTGACGCGCAGCGCGGGCCGCCGGCCTCCGATTCGATCTGAACACCTAAAGCCTTTAACGCTTCACTCAGGCACCTCGAGTCATCGCAATCGAGCGCGTTCATCAGGGTTGACTCTCCCGGAATCAAGCTGGATATGAGCAGGGCCCGGTTTGTCAGGCTCTTCGAGCCGGGCAGCGAAATCGTACCGCCTGCGAATTGGCCTGGCTCGATCCTCACATAGGAGGCCTCGGGAGGAATTGCGTTGCTGAACCCTGTCATCGAAACACCATGAAAATGAAGAACTTATAGAAACGGGGATTATAGGTGGGCTTGGTGGACAGTCAATCAGCACAAAGGACCGAAATATCGGTTTCTCTAGGCGAAAAGCCGGCTCTCAGTCATTTTGCGGATCTGAAGGGGTATAGAAGCCCCCCTCGCGGTCGGCTAATTCTTGCAAGCGTTCACAGGGGGCCAGCCTGGATTCGCCGAATCCCTCCAAGGTCTCGACAATCGCACCGATTCCAAGGCTGTCGGCGTAACGCAGCGGACCTCCACGGAAAGGAGCGAACCCGGTTCCGAAGACCATCGCGAGGTCCACATCGGAAGCCGTTGCGACAACTCCGTCCCCAAGAGCCATAGCTGCCTCATTGATCATGGGATAGATCAACCGCTTGACCCAGAGTCCGGCGTAGGGAGTCCTGTAGCTTCCCCGCTGCCTGCCGATCTTCGCCAGCAGGGCCGTGTTAAGCTTCGGTTTCCGCCGGCGGCCCTTCCCTCCGTGGATGTAAAAACCCCGGCCTGTTTTCCTGCCGAGGACGGCGGGATCATTCCCCAGGCCGGAGAGAGCCGCCGGTGGACGCGCCCTCTCCCCGAACCCCTTGTGGAGAATATTGGAAACCTTCGCGGCGACATCGTGCCCGACCTCATCCATCAGCTCGAGAGGCCCCATCGGCATACCGAAGCTCCGGATCTCCTGGTCCATCGCCTCGGGCGAATAGCCCTCCTCCAGCAATCGAACAGCCTCGTTGAGGTAGGCTCCCAGCACCCTGTTCACCAGGAAGCCGGGAGCATCCTCGCAGCGCACCGGGATCTTCCCAAGACTGCGGGCGAAGGTCTCGACCGCAACCAGGGCCGCATCTGTGGTCCGGGGACCTCGAATGACCTCGACCAGGGGCATGCGCTCAACGGGATTGAAGAAATGAAGCCCAACGATACGCCCGGGACGTTTCGCCGCGTTCTGGAGATCGGTAACGGACAGGGCTGAGGTATTCGACGCGAAAACGACATGCGCTCCCAGCTCGGCCTCCGCCTCGCGGAGAACTTTTTTCTTGATCTCGAGGTCCTCTACAACCGCCTCGATGATGATCCCGGCCGAGCCGAAGCCGGCATAGTCAGTGGAACTGCTGACCTTCGCCATGAGGTTGAGAACCTCGCTCTTCTTCATGCGCCGGCGTGCGACCCGCCCCTGGAGGATCTCCGCGATCCGCCGGTAGCCCGAAGAGATGGCCTCCCGGCTGATATCCTTGAGCCGGGCCCGGTACCCCTTCAGGGCGACCAGGGCAGCGAGCCCTCCGCCCATGACACCTGCCCCCAGGAGACCGACCATGGCGCCCTTTTCAGGGGCGCGGGCGGCGCCCCTGCCTGTCTTCCCGGCGCCTCCCCCGCGGCGGGCGGCCTCGCTGGTAAGAAAGATATCGATCAGGTTTTTACAGGTCGAGGATACCGCGAGCGCCCCCACCAGCTTTGCCTCGAGCTCCAGGCCAGCCTCCAGTGACAGCCCATAGCCATCGATCATCGAATCGAGAGCTCTTCGGGGCGCGGGATAATGCCTGCCCGTCTTACGCTGGATGTCCTTTAGAGCGCGTGAACGAATATAGTTTCTTCCAAGACCGCTCCCTTCGAGAAGCCGCATGAACAGTGATCTTCGGGCGGGGCCCGGACGGTAACGCTTGCCCTTTCCAGCAAGAGCCCGGGCAGCGAGTTCACGGCTCGAATCCCTCAGGCTCGCGGGATGGGTCGCCTCGTCTATCACTCCCAGCTTCAACGCCTTGCGAACATCGAGAGGTTTACCCGTGAGAATCACAGGCAGGGCGCGGGCGAGTCCTATCAATCGAGGCAGACGCTGGGTCCCGCCGAAGCCGGGCAGGATACCAAGCTGCACCTCCGGCAGGCCGATCCGGGTCTTCTCAAAGTCGCTGGCGATGCGAAGGTCGCAGGCCAGGGCCAGCTCGGCGCCGCCGCCAAGACAGTTTCCGTGAATCGCGGCGATGGTCACCGCCTTCATCGAGGCCAGCTTGCCGAGAACAGCCTGCCCCCGGCGGGACTGGGCGCGGGCCTCCTGCTCGTCTGTAACCCCGCGAATCTCGACGATATCGGCTCCGGCGATGAAGGTGCCGCTCTCCTCCTTGCCGCCGCAGACCACCAGGGCCCTGATGCTCTCAGTCCCGGCGACCTCATCGAGAACCCGCTCGAGATCATCGATGACCGCCCCGCTGAGCTTGTTGACCTTCTCTCCGGGAAGATCGAATACGAGGAAGGCGATTCCTTCTTCCACGGGTTCGAGCTTCCAGGCGCCTGTGCTGACCTTCTTTTCCGGCCCGGTCATTCCATCGCCTCCACCACCATGGCCCCGCCCTGGCCTCCGCCGACGCAGAGCGTGGCCAGGCCTCGCTCGAGTCCACGCCGCCGGAGGTCGGTGAGCAGGGCGAGAACGATCCGGGCGCCGCTGGCGCCAACCGGGTGCCCAAGCGCTATGGCGCCCCCGTTCACATTGAGCTTGTCGGAAGAGAGCTCTCCGATGGAAGCTGACAGGCCGAGCTCACTGGCAGCGAAATCAGACGAGTCGAACGCCGCGCAATTGGCAAGCACCTGCGCGGCAAAGGCCTCGTTCAATTCAACCCTGTCCATGTCCCGCAGCGAAGAGCCTGCTCTTTCCAGGGCCAGGGGGACGCTGAAAGCCGGGCCCAACCCCATCCGGGAAGGCGAGCAGCCCCGATAGGCGTAGGAGATGATGCGGCCAAGGGGCTTCAGTCCAAGCTCGGCCGCCTTTTCTTCGCTGGCAAGCAGGAGAGCAACGCCGCCATCGGTAATCGGACAGGCATTGCCAACCGTCACCGTCCCAAGCGTCCTGTCAAAATACGGCCGCAGCTTCGCGAGCGCCTCGATCGACTGGCCCTTTCGCGGACCGACATCCTCGGCGACCGCCTCGTACCGGGGGCCGGCATACACGGGGACGATCTCGTCTGCAAGAATCCCGGCCGCCCTGGCAATGCACGCCCTCTGATGACTCTGCAGGGCGAACTCGTCCTGCTCCTGCCTGGAGATGGCGAACTCCCGGGCAAGGTTCTCCGCCGTCTCTCCCATATTCAGACCACAGAAAGGGTCCGTGAGCCCCTCCTCGATGCCGATCACCGGCCTGAAATCTCCCATCCTGAAACTCGCGAGAGCGGCAAGCCTGCCAAGAGCAGAGCGCGCGCGAGCCAGCCGCACGAACTTTCCACGGGTCGCTTCCTGGTAGAGAAAAGGTATGCCTGACATGGATTCAACCCCGCCGGCGGCGACAAGGTCGCAATAGCCGAAACGAATCCGGTCGAACGCGGTGGTGATGGCCTCCATCCCAGAGGCACAGTTCCGATGGACGGTTGAGGCCGGCGTGGAGATCGGAACTCCCGCTCTCAAGGCGATCACCCGGGCAATATTCGCCGAATCGGCGGGCTGGGCTACATTGCCGAAGATCACCTCGTCCACCTCCGAGGCCGGAACGCCCTGGCGCACCAGGATCTCATCGAGGGGAATCCTGCCGAGCTCGCTTGCATGGACGCCGGCCAGGGGACCACCCGCCTTGGCAAAGGGAGTCCGCAGACCATCGACAACGACCACCGAGCAGGTCCCATCGCCGGATTTTTTCCTGCCTGCGGCCATCATACCGCTCCCGCGCAGAGGTCTCGAACAAGCCTTTCACCAGAGGTCATCCACAGGATGATCCCACCGGCTGAATAGTACCTTTGCAGGACCCGGGCGGAAAGCCCCGAGCGAACGAATTTCAGTAAATGACGAGAAGGACCGTGGAGCTGGCCTGGACCGAACTCCGCAGGCCGCCTATTCGATCGCCACGTAGCGGCCGCCATGTTCCCTGGACAGCTGCTTGAGAAACTCCTCCTTGGCGCCCCGGAAGCCAAGTGTAAAGATCCGCACATCCCGAAGAAAATTGAGCTCCTTCATCCGCTTGTGGATCTCATCGACGATCTGCGCGGAATCCTCGGGATCTCCCTTTCCTGACGACCCGACATGGGTCGGCGCGCCATCCGTTACCAGGTAGATTGTATCCAGCGAGAGATCGCTGAAGGCCTCCTCGAGGGCGAGATCGGTCACGGTGACCCCCTCGGCGCGAAGCTCATCGACGTACTCCCCTGCCTCCGCCTTATTCCCCTTGCTGGACTTGACCATCGCCTCCTGCCAGGGATCGACATCGCTCGAGTAGGTGACGAGATTGAACCTGACATCGCTGGGCAGCGCCTTGACGACACGGATGAGCTCCTTCTTGGCCCGGGTGATGCGCCGACGCTCCTCGGGAGGCTTCGGAGGCCCCTTCTTGGCGGCATCGCCAACGACAGTGCGCCTGCGATTGGCCTCAGTGGAACCGCGGGGAGCGGGATCGGTCGACAGCATGCTGCCGGAGACATCGAGAATGAAGCAGATGTTCTTACCGGTGACCGCGGCGCCAAAGAGGGTCAGGGCTGTCCTGGCCGAGGCTTTCTTGTGAGGCTCGAAGAAATCGGGGCGCCCCTTCCTGGCCGCGACATAGTTCTTCCAGTCAACCGCCGCGGGCAGATCCACATGCAGCATCTGCTGGAGAGCTGCCTGGAAGGTGAGAAGCGTACGCTCCCACTCGGCCGCGTCACCACTGGGCCTCTTGGTCTCGATGGCCGCATAGCGCTCCACCATCTTTTCGACAACAGGCACCTTCTTTGAACGCCGCAGATAGTGCAGCGCACGCCTGACAATCTGTGGAGCCTTGTCGGAGAGCGCCTCGATACAGACGGCCTCGAGATCGAGGTCGGACTTGAAGCAGGCCGCATCGAGAATCAGCAGTCGCCCGCGCCAGTCTCCCCGCTTGTTCTTGCGAAGCTTCTCGATCTCCGCGGTTACGTACTTCCCCTTGGCATCCTTGAAGGCATTGGCCGCCTTGGAATGAAGATAGTAGTACTCTCCGGAGGTCTCCACCTCGGACCCAAGGACCTTGGCCATGCTGACATAGGCATCCACCGCGGTCTTGATCGCCCGGCGCTCGCCCGTGTCGAGAACAGCGACAAAGCCCTCCAGGAAGAGCTCGGGATCTTCCCGTCCGACCGCCTTCTTGAGATCGAGGGCGGCTCTCTTCAGCTCCTTGCTCTGCGCCGGCAGCTGGAAGACCGCGGCGGGATAGAGAACCGCAAAGACCAGGAGGGCTTTAAATAGACAGCGTTTTAGACCATTCAACATGAGTCTTATTGTTCACCCACACAGCCGCTGATGAGAACTTTTTTCCGGGCCGAGACATAAAATACCCTGTCTCCAGGGAAAGAGCCTACCAGCGGGAAGCACTGGAGCCCCTTCGCTCAGGTGGATCGTTTTCCGACCCGCCAAGCTTCTGCGCAAGGCTCTCAATCCGCTCGATAGCGGCAGACTTCTGTCCCCTCAGGCGATCAACCGCCTGCTGAGCCGCTTCCCACCCCGCCTCGACAATCGGCTCGGCAAGCTGGCCCAGCGTTTCGAGATGATCGCGGAACGAATCGGCAAGCGGAGCCAGCAGGAATACCGGCCTGATGAAGTGGTATCTTGCATTGCCCATGTCCCAGGCAACCTGGGGAAAGACGGCCGCATGGTCGGCGAGCAGATCGCTCAGCTCGGTAATATTCGCGGAGCTGTCCAGGTAGAGCTCCGCGAAGAGCGCGACCGCTTCGGCATCTCCAGAACGCGAGGGACGCAGCTCGGCGACCTCCTGGATGTAGCGCACGAAGTTGCTGCTCTCCAGGTCGAGAATATCCGACAGGCTTTCAATCGAGGCTTGGGAAATCATCTTCAGTGAAAAACTATATCCTGGGTGCTTTCAAGTACCCCGTCCGCTCCGAAGAACAGGTAGAAGGTCAGGGCGGCCAGCCCCGCGACAAGAATCTTGCCCAGGGTTGAAACGGAGATCGATTCCTTCTCCTCACTGTCAACCAGGTACATCTCCTTGGCCACATTGAGATAGTAATAGGCCGAAATTCCCGTATTCACAGCGGCGGAGAAGACAAGAGCGTAATACCAGGTGGAGAGACCGGCGCCGTGCGCGCTGTTTTGCGCCGCATCGATAACTCCGAGGAAGAGGTACCACTTGCCGGTGAAACCCGCCGTGGGCGGCACGCCGATCAGGCTGAAGAGGAATACCACCATACAGGCGCAGATCAGGGGCGCCCGGCGCCCCATACCCTGGTAGTCGGCCAGGTCGACAGAGCCGAGACGGTTCTCAATGAGAATCACGACGGCGAAGGCTCCGAAGTTCATCGCCAGGTAGGTCAGCAGGTAGAAACCCAGCGCCTGGGCTCCGGTGACCCCCGTCGAGTGCAGGATGACGAAGGCCATCATCATGTACCCGGCATGGGCGATGGAAGAATACGCCAGCATCCTCTTGAGATTGGTCTGCCAGAGAGCCGAGAGATTACCGAAGGTCATCGTAACGATCGAGAGAATGATCATCATCTCAACCCAGGGGATCTTCTCCCAGGCCGGGGCGAGGTTCTCCACGGGAAGAGCCGAAAGAAAACGCAGGGCCAGGGCAAATCCGGCGGCCTTCGAAATCACCGAGAGAAACGCCGTAACCGGCGTCGGGGCGCCATCGTAAACATCCGGAGCCCAGAAGTGCATGGGCAGGGTCGACATCTTGTAGGCGACGCCCATAAAGACCATCACGAGGGCGACCAGGGTGGTCAGGGCGGCGCGCGTCTTCAACGTCCAGTCCGACCAGATCGCGTGATCACTGCTGAAGGTGACGTTGGCCAGGTCCGCAAGCTGGGCGCTGCCTGTCAATCCATAGAAGAGCGAGAGGCCATAGGCCATAATCGCCGCGGCGACACTGCCGTAGATGACGTATTTGAGAGCGGCCTCCGCCCCTCGTCGGTCACGCCTTATGTAGCCCACGAGAATATAGCTCGCGATACTCAGAAGCTCGAGCGCCATAAAGAGCATGAGAAAATGCGTAGCGCTGGCCATGAGAATGGCTCCGAGTATGGCGGCAAGGAGGATGCCGTAATACTCTCCCATCCTTCGGCCGTCGAATTGCTCCGAAACATAGCTCAACAGGATCACGGGAATCGCGCCAAAGAGGAAGAACTGCTTGAAGAAGGCCGCGAAGGAGTCGCTTGCCAGCATGTGATGGAAGAGACCTTGCTCTGAGTGGCCCTGGCCATGCCCGCCGGAAAAAACGGCTACCACGCAGCCCAGCAAGGCGAACCATGCAAGGTGCTTCGAGGCCCGAAGCGGAAGGACCAGATCGAGCAGCAGGGTCCCCAGCACGAAGGCCACCAGTACGAGCTCCGAGGTGAAGGCCGAGACGCTCGCGATGATGTGCTCGAGCATCACGCCAAATTCCTCGGCGTTGAAGTTCTCCGCTGCGCTGGCTAATAAGCCTGAATCAAACATCTACTGCAGGGCTCCGTATCCCTGGGAAACCAGGGTCTTACCTAATTCCCGATAACGCTCCTGACCACATCCGTCATCGTGGTCAGCGTACCGTCCATGAAATCTATCAGGATCTTCGGCCAGACGCCAAGGATCACACAGAGAGCGCCCAGCGGCGCAAGGGCGAAAAGTTCCCGAAACGAAAGGTCCGGGAACTTCTTGTACTCTTCGTTCTTGATCTGGCCCAGGAAGACCCGCTGGATGGTCCAGAGGATGTAGCAGGCCGTCAGGATCACCCCCAGCAGGGAAACGACCACGATCCACCGTGAGGCGATCCCGTGTGTCCCCACCTCGGAGGCCACGAGGCTCGCCTGCTCGTTGCCTCCCCAGGCTCCCAGGAAGCACATGGCCTCGCTGATAAACCCGTTCAGGCCGGGCAGGCCGAGAGAGGCGAAGAAACCGACCGTCGCCACGCCGGTATACCAGGGCATCTGGAGCCCCAGACCGCCGAAGCGGGTGAGATCCCTGTGATGGGCCCTGTCATAGACCACGCCGACCAACAGGAACATCATGGCGCTCGATACGCCGTGGTTGAACATCTGAAGCGCCGCGCCGTTGACCCCGTAGTAGGTCACGGCGGCGAGACCGAGCAGCACGTAGCCCATGTGGCTGACGGAGGAATAGGCGACCAGGCGCTTGAAGTCTTTCTGCGCCAGCGCGCAGAAGGCTCCGTAAACGATATTGATCATCCCAAGAATCGCCAGCAGGGCGATGAAGAAATTGCTCGCGGCTGCATCGGGCAGCATCGGGTAGCTGATCCTGAAGAGACCGTAGCCTCCCATCTTCAGCAGGATCCCCGCCAGCATGACGCTGACCGCGGTCGGCGCCTCGACGTGGGCATCCGGAAGCCAGGTGTGGAAGGGGAATACGGGCACCTTGATGGCGAAGCCCACGAACAGTCCGAGGAAGAGCCACCACTGCAGATCGTATGAGAACCATCCACCCCCGGGTATGATCGTCATGAGCGAGAGCAGGTTGAAGGTATTGGGCTCCGACGTGTAGTAGAGCACCAGCATACAGATCAACATCACGACCGAGCCGACCAGGGTATAGATGAAGAACTTGATCGCGGCATAGAGCCGGTTCTTGCCGCCCCAGATACCGATCAGGAAATACATCGGCAGCAGCACGATCTCCCAGAAGACGTAGAAGAGGAAGAAGTCGAGCGCGCAGAAAACCCCCAGCAAACCCGTCTCGAGCAAAAGGAAGAGAATATAGTATCCCTTCGTACCCTTCTCGGTATTCCAGGAATACACCAGGCAGAGAAGAGACAGGAGCGCCGTGAGCCAGATCAGCGGCAGGCTGAGCCCATCGACAGCCAGGAAGTAGTTGACGTTGAAGAGCGAGATCCAGGGGGCCAGCTCTGTATAGCGCAGGTGTTTTGCCGTCGGCGCATGGAGGGCGTACTCGAGCTCGAGCGCTCTCTTCCAGGCTTTCTCCGCCTCGTCCGCGGCGGCTTCGCTGGCGGCAAACGCCCTGACAGCCTTCTTCGCCGCGGCGTACTGCTCAGGGTTAAAGCTCTTGGAATCCGCCGGAGGATACGCGGCCTTCCTGAACTCAGCTTCCTTGGGGTCTATCTTCCAATCAGCCCCGCCCAGGATCGTCTCCTGGGCGTCCTTCAATACCGTAATGGCATCGGTACCCTCGATGATGTCACCAGCATCCTTGTGGTAACCGACAGCCAGGTTGACCGATACGATAAAGGTCAACAGCGCCCCGATAACGGAGACCGATTTGATAAGCCCCTTCCAACCCGAGGGGATCAGGATCAGTATGGCCGCTGTAATCAGCGGAAGAAAAATACACCAAGTTAACATCGTACTCTGCTACCTGTGGGAGGAGCGGTTCATTTTACAAGGACATAAAACACAAGGACCAGGAGAAGAAGCCCGCCCGAGAGATAGAGCGAGGCGTAAATGTACTCCTGCAAAAAACCAGTCTGGAGACGCCGAAGGCGGCGCCCCCCAGCCAGGGTCGAGTTGCCGATTCCACGTACCAGGCCATCGACGCCCCAATAATCGAGTACGCCGGCGGCGCCGGTAAAGAAACGACAGACGCTTCCCCAGAAATTAACAAATCCGTCAACGAAGACACGATCAAAATGACCGCAGATTACCTGGCATGTATGCAGAACGTGCAGAACAAGCCAGGTGAAGAAGCGGTCGAGATACCATAGATTCTGCAGGCTCACGTAGAGAGGCGACAGCGCCCGGGCAACCCCCTTCTCCCGCCCGAAGAGCGGCCCCCGGGGAATGAAGAAGCAGAAGGCCAGCAGCAGCGCGCCGGCAAAAAGTCCCATCGAGACCCCGCTGAGCAGCCCGTGAAAGTCGTGAACGGTATCATTGACACTGTCCATCACCCTCTCCGCGCCAGCCGCGATGGTCACGAGGTGTTCCGAATGCACACGGTGTTCAAACCAGTGGGCCGCTTCACCCGCCACTCCGGCCGAACCGAGGGAGAGAACGGCGAGAATGCACAGCGGCACGGTCATGGTCCACGGCGACTCGTGGGCATGGGCAAAGGCGTGCTCGTTCTTCGGCTTGCCTTCGAAGGTCTTGAAGTAGAGCCGGAACATGTAGAAGGCCGTCATCCCTGCGGTCAGGATTCCAAAGGCGAAGGGAAGGTAATGTACCCAGCTTCCATGCTCTCCGTGCCCCATGTGATCGGCAAATGCGTAGGCGTTTCCTAAAATCGCCTCCTTCGAGTGGAAACCCGACAGAAGAGGCAAGCCGGCGATCGCCAGGGTACCGATGAGGAAGGTCCATCTTGTAATCGGCATCTTCTTCTTGAGGCCACCCATGTCATCCATTTCGTTGGAGTGAACGGCATGGATCACGCTGCCGGATCCGAGGAAGAGAAGGGCCTTGAAGAAGGCGTGCGTGAAGAGGTGGAAGATGCCGGCGCTGACGCTGCCGACTCCGAGCCCGAGGAACATATAGCCGAGCTGAGAAATCGTCGAGTAGGCGAGCACCTTCTTGATATCAGTCTGCACGAAGGCGATCGTCGCGGCAAAGAAGGCGGTAAAGCTTCCCACCATGGCTATGTAGAAGAGCACGTCGCCTGAGAAGAAGTCCCCCGTGAAGTAACCCGGTCCAGCCAGGAAGGGGAACATCCGGGCAACGAGATAGACGCCGGCGACGACCATGGTCGCGGCATGGATCAGGGCGGAGACGGGAGTCGGACCTTCCATGGCATCCGGCAGCCAGATGTGAAGGGGGAACTGAGCCGATTTGCCGAGCGCGCCGAGGAAAAGGCCAAGACCGGCGGCCGTGAGCCACCATTTTGCATCGCCGTCCCAGGTGCCATTTTGCAGGCTCGCGAATATCCCGGCGAAGTCCAGGGTGCCGGCGAAGGCCGCGATGATCAGGATGCCTACCAGGAAACCGACATCACCCAGGCGGGTGGTCATGAAGGCCTTGATCGCCGCGTTCTGGGCCGACTTCTTCTCGAAGTAGAAGCCGATCAGGAAGTAGGAACAGAGCCCGACAAGCTCCCAGAACATAAACAGGAAGAGCAGGTTCGAGGAGATACAGAGCCCCAGCATGGAAAAGCTGAAGAGGCCGAGATAGGCGAAGAAGCGATTGTAGCGCTCCTCCCCGTGCATATAGCCGCAGGAATAGAGGTGAACGAGGAAGCTCACCAGGGTGACCACGAAGAGCATGACGATGGTCAGGTTGTCGACCAGGACTCCGAAATCGATCGACAGCCCCTTGTCTGCTCCTCCGGCCCCGGAGGAGAGCCACCCCTCAACCACCAGCCAGGTCCGGGGCTCGATCCCATGCGGACTCGATAGCAGGACGGTCATCATCCAGGTCGCGATCGACAGGGAGATGAACATACAGCCTGTGGGCAGCCAGTCCCCCTGGCGCGGCAGGCGCTTGCCGAAGAAGACCTGCACCACGAAACCCGCCAGCGGACACAGCAGGATCGCCAGGGCTGCCTTGGTCAGGTCTTGAGGATCGAGGATAGTGCTAAACATACGGTTACTTCAGCCAGACCAGGACGCGCTCAGCCTTTCAGCGAATGCGCGTCATCCAGTTCGACACTGTTGATAGAGTTAAAAATATTCAGGGCGATGGCCAGGGCCAGGGCGGCCTCAGCGGCCGCGATCACGATAACGAAAAGCGTCACAACCTGTCCGTCAAGCGGGTCCGCGCCGGCGGAATACTTGGCGAAGGCGACGAAGTTGAGACCCGCTGAGTTCAGAAGTAATTCGATCCCCATGAGCACCGCAATGGTGCTGCGCCGGGTGATGATGATTAACAGACCGAGCCCGAAGACAAGGGCGCTGACCACGAGGTAATGCTGGAGCCCGACACCCGAAGACGCGGCCCCGGCCGCGGGGGCTGAGGCCTGGGCCAGGAGGGCGCCGACAGCGCTGAAGCAGGTTCCGAAGCTGCCGATCATGCCGCACCCCCTTCGCCATCAGCGCCGCCCGCCGAATCTCCCTCGGACTTGCCGCGGGCGATATAGGTCGCCCCGACCAGGGCGACGAGGAGAAGGACCGAGACCACCTCGAAGGGGAGGATATAGGTGCTCATGAAGGCCTCTCCCAGGCCGAAGGCCGTAGGCTCAGCAACCTTGACCGCGTTCGGGCTGATCTGCGCGATATCCTTCGCGGCCTTCTCACTCCAGTTGTTGCCCCCGGCAAGAAAGACCAGGAGCCCCGTGGTGAGAACCCCGATAACGACTCCGGGGACGAGAACTCGCAGGGAGACCGCGGCCTTCAGCGGCACATCCACCCTCTGGGTCAACATGACGCCAAAGAGGAAGAGAATGAGGATTCCACCGATATAGACAAGTACCTGGGTGAAGCCGAGGAAGTCGGCTCCCAGCAGCAGATAGAAACTCGCGAAGCCCGCCAGGCTGGCCAGCAGCCAGAAGGCCATGTGAACAATCTTGTCGCTGACGAGGATCAACACCCCGGAGCCAACGGCAATCGCAGCCGTTATGTAAAAACACGCGGCCTCAAAATCGGTGACGCTGAAGAACGATACGGCTCCGCCGATCGCCGCGAGACCGGCCAGCACGCCGAGACCCGTTCGCCCCCAGCCCGTGATCGCCCCCCTGACAACCAGGGTCGAAGCCGCGATGGTCGCGAAGACCACGAGCGCCAGGTATCTCGAATCGGAGAGGCTGACCCCAAAGCCATCGCTCGCCATGAACTCGCGCAGCACTCCCACCACCGCCGCCGCGCCGAGAATGGTCTCGAAGGCAATCCAGGAGGCCGTCCGCAGGATCAGGACGACCGGGAGCATGACGAAGGCGGAGATCAGCAACATCCTGAGAGGACTCGGCTCGAGGCCTATGCGCGATTCGAGGCCAAGATAGATATAGAGCTCACAGAGGGCGGGAATGATGGCCAGCCAGAGTCCCTGGCGCATGGCGTGTGTGAACAGCTCGAGCGCCGCTTCGGGTTCCCCTTCACGGGCAGCGCGCACCAGCCTCGTCCCCAGGTAGAGGAGGAGGAGCGCCGAACTCAAGGCCAGCAGGTCGTGAACGATCATGGACTCGATTAGAACCTTACGTGTTTCTTTTCAATCCGGGGAGGAGAATGAATCATTCTGCCGATTCTCCTTCCGCATCCGAACCTTCTTCTTCGGCTTCCGCCGCCGCCGCGGCTTTTTCAGCTTCCTTGGCGGCCTTCTCAGCTTCTTTCTGTTTCTTCTTCTCTTCCTGCAGGCGATCGTTCTCGCCTCGCGCCCATTCGACGAAGACCTCGTCACCCTCGGTGTAGACCTCGTCGGTCAGCAGGTTCTTTTCCATCATGGTGCGGTCGGTCGAATGATAATCGAACTCGGGACCCAGCCAGATACACTTGGGCGGACAGGGCTCCTCGCAGAGACCGCAGAAGATACAGACGGTGTAATCGACCGTGAACTTTGAAAGCGTCGCCTTCTGCCCCCGGTAGCCGCCCTGGAGAGGGCCATCGGCCCCGCGTACGCCCTCGATGTAGATGCAGTCCACCGGACAGATGTCCGAACATTTCCAGCACATGACGCACTTCTCGGTCTCGAGGTAGTGAATCCCCCGGTGGCGGGCAGGAATGAGATCCTTCTCCTTCGGATACTGGATCGTGCAAAGCGTCTTCTTGTGATTCAGAAAATATTTCATGGTGATCCCCATGCCGATCCAGATCGACCGGGCCACCTTGAAGATATTCATGAAGTAAGCGCAGGGAATCATCTTGTTATTCAACCACTATTCCAAAGCCGAAGACCGAAGCCCCGCCTGAGGCCAGCTCCCAGAGGCACGATCCGACGAAACAAACCAGCGAGATCGGCAGCAGAACCTTCCAGCAGACATACATCATCTGGTCGAGCCGAATACGGGGAAGGGTCCAGCGAATCCACATCTGGACAAAGACCAGGGCGAAAGCCTTGCTGAGAAAGACTCCGAGCTTGATCAGCAGGCCCAGTGTCTTGGTATAGATTGTCGCATCAGGACCCATGCCAAGCGCATCGAGGGGATAGATTCCCGACCACCAGCCGCCCAGGAAGATCACCACCGCCACCGCCGCGACCAGGTACATCGCCGCGTACTCCGCAAGGAAGAAGAGGGCGAAGCGCATCCCGGTGTACTCGGTATGAAAACCGCTGACGAGCTCCGATTCCGCCTCCGGCAGATCGAAGGGCGCGCGCTTACATTCCGCCAGGCTGGCGATGAAGTAGACGATCGCCAGGATCGGCATGAAGGGATTGCGAAAGAGATGCCAATGCCAGATCCAGCCCTGGTAGGGGTAGCCGTCGGTAGCGGCGAGGCTGCCGCCCTGCTGGTTGACGATCTCCATGAGGGAGAACGATCCGCAGCAGAGAATGACGGTCACAAAGGCGATACCGATGGGGATCTCGTAGCTCACCATCTGGGTGGCGGTTCGGATCGTGCCGAAGAGCGACCATTTATTATTGGAAGCCCAGCCCGCCATGATGACCCCGAGAACCTCCACCGCCCCCACCGCGGCGACAAAGAAAAGGCCGAGGTCGAGATCCGAGGCGATGAGCTTGTCGCCGAAGGGCAGCGGCACGAACCGCATGAGCACCCCGGCGAAGACGATGGCCGGCGCCAGGGCAAAGAGCGGCTTGTCGGCAAGCCGGGGAATAATGTCTTCCTTGGTGAGGAGCTTCAATCCATCGGCCACCGTCTGCAGGAGCCCGTGGGGACCGACCTCCATGGGGCCGAGGCGGCACTGCATGTGAGCGGAGACCTTGCGCTCGCTCCAGACCGCTCCGATGGCGAAGACATTGACGAAGCCGAAGACCACCCCGATCGTGATCAGGAGCGCTCCGAGCTCGGGAAAGATCGAACCATCACTGACCAGGGGGGCCAGAGACCCCAGCACGCCATTCAGCGTGCCCGCGAGGGGGACCGAGGAGGGCACCTCCGTAGCCAGCAGCAACCACTTGAGAAGCCCGGCAAAGAAGAGGCCTCCTTCGTAAGCTCCGGCATCCCACTTGGCGGAATAGGTGCCGGCATATTCGCCAAGCCCGTTTCCTGCCTGGGCGAAGAACGAGGTGAAGAAGCAGAGATTCATCGATCCACCTCCCCGAGCACGATATCGAGGCTGCCGATAATGGCCACCAGGTCGGCTATCATCACGTTGCTGATGCTCGTAAGCTTGTCCAGGATGCTGATGTTGCAGAAGGAAGGCGCCCGGGCCTTCACCCTGTAGGGAATATTCGTTCCGTCGCTGACAATGTAGAAGCCGACCTCGCCGCGCGCGCCCTCGACCCGCTTGTAGACCTCGCCCGCCTTCGGCTTGACGGCCCGGTAGGCCTTCTTGTCACAGAAGGGCCCCTCGGGGATGTCCTTGACCGCCTGGCGGACCAGCCGGATGCTCTGACGCATCTCGCGCATGCGCACCATGTAGCGGTCCCAGCAATCACCCAGCTGTCCCATCTCTCCGGAACCGACCGGCACATCAAATTCGAGACGGTCGTAGATTCCGTAGGGAGCGTCGCGGCGAAGGTCACGCTGGACCCCGGAGCCGCGCAGCGATGGACCGGTCACGCCGTAGCTGATGGCCAGCTCCGCCGGGATCACGCCGACATTCGCCGTCCTCGAGATGAAGATCCCGTTGTAGGACAGAAGGTTGTCGTATTCGTCGATGATCTTCGGGTCGAAGTAATCGCAGAAGGCCTCGATGTCGGCGAGAATCTCGTCGGTCATATCGAAGGTCACCCCGCCGACTCGAACGTAGCTGTAATTCAGCCGCTGGCCGCAGAGCTTCTCGAAAATCTTGAGGATCCGTTCTCGATCGCGGAAGGCGTAGAGAAACGGAGTGATCGCGCCGATGTCGAGCCCGTAGGTGCCGAAGGCGAGCAGGTGGCTCGCGACCCTGTTGAGCTCGGCGACGATGACCCGGATATACTCGGCCCGCTCAGGAACCTCAATCCCCGCCAGCTTCTCAACCGCGGCAGCGTAGCCCCAGTTGTTCATCATGGCGCAGAGGTAATCCATCCGGTCGGTGTAGGGAACAACCTGGAGGTAGTTGTTGCCCTCGGCGCATTTCTCGAAGCAGCGATGCAGGTAGCCGATGTGAGATTCGGACTCGAGCACCAGCTCGCCATCGGTGCGCACCACCACCCGGAACACCCCGTGGGTGCTCGGATGCTGGGGCCCCATGTTGAGGAGCATCTCTTCTGTCCTGATCTTTGCTTCGTTCATTGTGTTCTGAATCTTGCAGTCTTTATCGCGTTGCGCAGCTCAATAGATAACGTTCTTGATACCGTGGAAAGAATCCGGGGGCTCGTAATCTTTTCTCAATGGATGACCGACCCAGTCCTCAGCGCAGAGAATCCTGACGAGATTGTGATGCCCCTCGAAGACCACTCCGACGAGATCGTAGGTCTCCCTCTCATGCCAGTCGGCCGTCCGCCAGATCTCCTCGACAGATGCGACTCGCGGATCGCCGCGGGGCAGCTTCACCTTGATGGTGAGCCCATGATGGTTGACCATCGAATCGAGATGGTAGATGACCTCTATCTCGGGACCCTCCTCGCGCTCGGGATAATCCACGCCGGATATACAGGAGAGCAGGTCGAAACCGAGGCGGGAATCATCTCTGCAGAGCAGGGCGGTCTCCCCCCACTGCTCAGTCTTGACGACAACGAACGGATCCACTCCATCGAGGACCTCCTCGACGACCGCCCCAGGCAGCTTCTCCTTGATCACCGCTATGATTTGCCCAATTTCGAGCCTGGCCATTTCTTCAAATCACTCCGAGTTAAACGGGCTGGTAAACTTCCGGCTTGGTCGTTCGCCTGGTCCGATCGAGTATTTTCTCTCTCTTCATCAGCTTCTGCACCTTGAAGATACCCTCCAGGAGAGCCTCCGGCCTCGGCGGGCACCCGGGGATATAAACATCCACGGGAATCAGGAGATCGACTCCCTTGACCACGTGATAGCCGTGCTTCACGTAGGGACCGCCGCGAATCACGCAACCACCCATCGCGATCACATACTTCGGCTCAGGCATCTGGTCGTAGAGGCGCTTCACCCTGGGAGCCATCTTGTGGGTCACCGTACCCGCCACGATCATGAGATCGGATTGCCTCGGGGTACCCCGGAAAGGACCCGAGCCGAAGCGGTCGAGATCGTACTTGGCGGCGCCGGTGGCCATCATCTCGATGGCGCAGCAGGCGAGACCGAAGGTCAGCGGCCAGACAGAGTTGGCACGCGTAGCGTTGATGACATCATCGATCGCCGACATGAAAACAACGTTCTTGGTCAGTGGATCCGGATTCCTGTTTTCAATTTCACTCATCAGACGGTCACCTCCTGCTTACCATCGGGAGCTTCCACCGCATCCGGCTCTGGAACCTCTTTAACAACTGCGGCCTTCATAAAAGGCTTTACCTTCAGCCAGTCGAGATCGCCCTTGGCCCAGCAATAGATGAATCCGACCAGGAGGATACACAGGAAGACCAACACCTCAAGGAAAATGAATCCGCCGAAACCGTGCCTCATCAGGGTCTTAAATACCCGGGCCCAGGGGTAGAGAAAAGCCACCTCAACATCGAAGATGAGGAAGATCAGCGCAAGGGTATAGAAGCGTATGTCGAACCGTACCCAGGACGAGCCGATCGTAGGCTCACCGCACTCATAGGTCTCCAGCTTGCCGGGTTCACTCTCATCACGAACCCGCGGCCGCAACAGACGGCTGAGGATGGACACCGTCAGGACGACGAAGAAGACCCCGAAGAGGGTGAATGCAAGGACGTTGAGTAGCTGGTAACCCATTTCAGGGAGGTCTTTAGCTCAGTCGCTGAGGCTAACTTAGAAAAGCCCGACAGGCCGAAAGCCCTTCCTTACTCTCCCCCGTTTGAGGAACCGCTGAGTTCGCACTGAACCCGCGGAAAGAAAGAACATCAGCCATCAAACTTTCCTGCATAAAACGCCAAGACTCTAAGTTGTTGAGGACGTTTTGCAAAAGTTTTTTTTCCAAGTAAACCCCGTCTGCAGGTGGGTTTGTGTACAGCAGAGCTTTTCCTCATCCTCAGCGGCCGGTCAGCGCCCACTCGTTGATCTCCTCAATCGCCTCCCGGTTCTTTCTGACAGCCCTGAACTCGGCGACAAAAGCCGCCGCGTTGACGCACAGGGCGAGAGATGAGAAGACCAGGTGGACCCACCATCCGCCGACCTGGCGCAGAGGCAGAGCTGTCTCGGCGCCGGGAGCGGGAATCAGCCTGCTGTGGACTTCCGCTCCGAGCAGGGATGCGACGATGATCAGCAGGGTCGCGAAGCAGGCGAGGGGGAAGACCTTCTTTTTCAGTCGACGGGTGAAAGGTATGTATTTCTTCGCGAAAGCATCATCCTCTTCAACCGCCTCCCGAATATCCAGCCCCGTCCCGATCAGGTAAAAAATAACCAGTACATGGGTGAAAATAATGAGAATAGATGCCAACATTCCGGCCAGGAGATGGTCGCGAACGGAGACCGCGTCGCTCAGCCCCAGGCCGAGAGCCAGGGCATAAACGAGCGCGGCAACATCAAAGATGATCAGGGTGAACAGCGTCTGGGGCATGGCTTCCAATCAACGGTGAAGGCTGGGGCGAGCGGAGACGGAGTGGAACTTCAATTGTCCCGGGGAACCGCGAGCATGCGCTCAAGGCTGCGGCGGGCTCCGCCGGCCACCTCCTCGTCCACCAGAACCTCGAAGACATCTTCTTCCAGCGATCTCTTGATCTGGGGAAGATCGATCATCTTCATGTAGGGGCAGTGGAGCCGACAGCCGATACAGCCATCCGCCATGACGAACTCCTTGTCCGGATAGGCCAGGCGGAGGCGGTAGACCAGGGCCCACTCGGTCGCGACGATAAAGGTGGCGGCCTCAGGGTGCCGCGAGACGGCATCGAACATACCAGCGGTCGAACAGATCTCATCAGCCAGCTGGAGAACATCCTCACGACATTCCGGGTGGGCGATGATAACGGCCCCGGGATGTGACTTTCGGCTCTTGTCGAGGCTCGCCTCGCGCAACACGTCGTGGGTCGGACAGACCCCGTCGTAGATCACGACGTCCTTCTCCGGCAGCTGCTTCGCGACCCAGCCTCCCAGGTTGCGGTCCGGAGTAAACAGGATCTTGTCATTCTCGAGGCTGCGAACGACGGAGACCGCGTTGCCCGAGGTGCAACAGATATCCGACAAGGCCTTCACCTCGGCGCTCGAATTGATATAGGTCACCACATCCCGTCCGGGATATCGCGTTTTCCAGTCCTCGAGTGACTCGGGGCTGATGGAGTCGGCCAGGGAGCAGCCGGCAGCGAGATTAGGCAACAGCACCTTTTTCTCCGGGTTGAGTACTTTCGCGGACTCCGCCATGAAGTGAACTCCGCAGAAGATGATTCGCTCGGCGTCGGTCTCCGCGGCCTTCATCGCCAGAGCCAGGGAGTCCCCCAGCTCATCCGCCACCTCCTGGACAGCGGGAAGCTGGTAGTTGTGAGCCAGGATCACCGCGTTACGCTCACGGGCCAGCAGGCGAATCTCCTCCTGGAGAGCCCGGATTCCATCGAGGTCAGCCCCCTCCACATTCCAGGGGTCGGGCGTTTCGAATGAAGTCAGGGAAACGGTTGCCTGTTCGTTTGTCATCTTTCACCATCCCTCGCCAGGCCCTGGCCTGAGATCCTGGCGCCGGCCTGGGGCTGAACCGCATCGGTGCCTCCCGGGAAAATTCTCCAGAACTCTTTCTTCAGCAGATTGGTGATGGTCGAGCTCTTGGAAAACCCATGGTACTGCGCAACGGCCTCGAGCATTTCAAGTTCCTGCTCCGTGGCGGTAAAACTACGGACTATTTTCATACGGCTGCTTTCATGGGATGGCCCTCCCAATGACCTTAACGCATAGGACAATTGTATTTATATCTTATATATAAAACCTATAAGAACGCACAGTTTATCGGAAACCAGGAGAATGTCAACCCATCAAGGCAACCCATCAAGGCAACCCAACTTGATTATATCTTAAGTGATTATATTTATTGCAGTTAGATACTTTGTGAAAAATATCACAAAAAGATCTTGAAGCATTGCGTGCGACGACTTAGTTTACCGGCAGAAGCCTTGCGGGATCCAAGGTTTCGACCTTGTTAAAGATCGTTTCCTTAATAAACAGGCATGCAGTTTCCCTCACCGGCCAGTGACAACGCAAACCTCCACGACCCGGGCTGTTTCAGGCGGTTGGCTGAGTAAGTAGATGAATATCATCGCCGAGCATACAAGCTACCTGGGCGAGTTTCTTCCCATAGCGGTCTATGTCGTCATCGTGCTCCTGACCGGGATAACGATGCTCAGCCTCCCCGCAATCCTTGGACCGAAGAAAAAGACAGCCGGCAAAGGCCTCCCCTACGAATGCGGCGTCCCGCTCCTGGGAGAAACCCGCCAGCGCTTCTCGATACGATTCTATCTCGTCGCGATCCTCTTCGTTCTTTTCGACATAGAGATCGTCTTTCTCATCCCCTGGGCCATCACCTACCAGGATCTGCTTGGAAGCCTGGGCTGGGTCGTGGTAGCAGAGATGCTCGTCTTCATCGGAATCCTCTTTACCGGATATATTTACGCCTGGAGGCGAGGAGGCCTGGATTGGGATTAGAAAAGCTCCTTGGCGACAACATCATCACGACCTCGGTCAACTCGGTGGCCAAGTGGGCCCGCAAGAACGCTCTCTGGCCGATGCCTTTCGGGACGGCCTGCTGCGCGATCGAGATGATGGCCACCCTCTCCGGACGATTCGACATGGCGCGGTTTGGAGCGGAGGTCATCCGCTTCTCTCCCAGGCAGGCTGATCTGATGATCGTCTCTGGAAGAATCTCGATCAAGATGATGCCGGTCCTGCTGAAAATCTACGAACAGATGCCGGAGCCCAAGTGGGTTATCTCAATGGGCGCCTGCGCCTCCAGCGGAGGCGTGTTCGACACCTACACCCTGGTGCAGGGCGTCGATCAATTCCTCCCGGTCCATTGCTACATACCCGGCTGCCCACCCCGGCCGGAATCGCTGCTCGATGCGCTGATGAAAATCCAGGACATCATCGGTGAGGAGGACTCCGATGATAAAGCGGACGAGGGGAGGGAGAACCCGGAAATTGAAACCGAGGAGGAGACCGAAGAGTCCGCCTCCGCAGAACAAGGGGTAGCCGAGCCCAGTGGCTCCTGACCCGGAATGAACGCCTGAGATGGGAACATCCCTGACGCCAGAACAGATCACCGAACGCCTGTCGAAGCAATTCGGCGACGAGCTCTCGGTCTACCTGCCGCCCGGCGAGCGCGCGGCCCGGGTCGCCATCGTCAGCCGCGAGTCGCTCGAAGACACGCTCAGCTTCCTTCAAACAGAGGCCGGCCTGGAATTCGACTTCCTGGTAGATGTAACGGCTGTCGACTATCTCCATTTTGACGACCCCTCGATCCAGGAACGATTCGCCGCCGTTTACCAGCTCTATTCGACCATCCACAACCACCGCTTCACGCTGAAGACTCCCGTCCCGGAGGACGACGCCTGGGTCCCCAGCGCCGTCGAGCTCTGGGGCTCGGCCTTGTGGGCGGAGCGGGAAACCCACGACATGTACGGCATTCGCTTCAAAGGCAACCCAGACCTGCGGCGTCTGCTGATGCCGGAAGACTTTCCCGGCTTTCCCCTCAGAAAAGACTACCCCCTGAGAGGCCGCGGCGAGCGGGATGCCTTCCCGCAATACCTTGACTCCGGACCCATCTCTAGCGGCACCCGGGAAGAAGGAGGTGGCGAGTGAGCGAAGAACGCAAGACTCCCGACCGGCCCGCTGAAGCCGCCGAACAAAGCCCCCCGCAGGAGCTCGGCCCCGAGCTCCTGCGAAAGGGGCTGGCCGCCGACCCCGAATACCGCGGCGAACATCCCGAACCCCGGTTCTTCTTCACCGATGAAGCTGAAGACGACTTCGGCGGGAAGACCATGACCCTGAACCTCGGGCCGCAGCATCCGGCCACCCACGGGACCCTGCGGGTCATCCTGAAGGTACGCGGCGAAAAAATCGTCGCGGCCGACACCGAGATCGGCTTCCTGCATACCGGGTTCGAAAAGCTTTCAGAGCACATGAGCTACCAGCAGTGGGTCACTGTCACCGACCGCATGAACTACATGTCGGCCATGAACAACAACGTCGGCTACGCCATCGCCTGCGAAGAGCTTCTTGGAGTTGAGGTGCCGCGCAGGGCGCAGGTCATCCGGGTCATCCTCAGCGAGGTCTCACGCCTCGCCGACCACATCGTCTGCAACGGCCTGGCGGGAATGGACGTCGGCGCCTTCAGCCTGATGTTCTGGGCTTTCGAGCGGCGTGAAAAAGTCTACGATCTCATGGAGGCCGTCACCGGCACCCGGCTGACCACCAGCTACACCCGCATCGGCGGGGTCTTCCGCGACGTACCCGCGGACTTCGACTCAATGGTCAAGAACCTCGTCACCGAGTTCAGGCGGTTCCTCGAAGAGATGAGGTCGATGACGATCGGCAACCGGATCTTTGAGGATCGTATGCGCGGAGTGGGAACCATCTCCTCCGCGGATGCGGTAAATTGGGGGCTCACCGGTCCCATCCTGCGGGCCAGCGGGATCGCCTACGATGTTCGGAAGGCCAGGCCGTACAGCGGCTATGAGCGCTACGATTTCGAGGTGCCCACGCAGGAAGGAGGCGACAGCTACTCGCGCTTCGTCCAGAGACTTGAAGAATGTGAACAGAGCCTCGACATCATCTCTCAGGCCATCGAGGACCTGCCGGAGGGGCCGGTCCTGAGCGAGGACAAGAAGATCTCCCTGCCTGAGAAAGACGAGGTTCACCAGAACATCGAGAGCCTGATCCATCACTTCAAGCAGATCATGTTCGGACACGGCATCCTGCCTGAACGGGGCCGCGAGGTCTACTCCTCCACAGAGAGCCCCAACGGAGAGTTGGGCTTCTATATGGTGTCAGATGGAGAGATGAACTCCTACAAGACCCGGGTGAGACCTCCCTCGATCTTCCACTTTGCCGTACTCCCGAAGCTGATCGAGGGCCTGATGATCAGCGACGCCGTCGCCGTGCTCGCCACCCTGAACATCATAGCGGGAGAACTTGACCGATGAGCGATGCTCCCGCCGTGAAAAAGAAATTCTCGAATAAGGGCCTCGAGTTCATCGACTGGCTCCTGGGACGCTACCCGGACAAGCAGGCCGCTCTCCTGCCGGTGCTGAGGCTCGCTGAGGAGGAGTTTGGCAACATCGACAATGACTCGGTGATGCTGGTGGCTGAGACGCTCGAGCTCTCTCCAGGCTATGTCTGGGGAGTCCTCACCTTCTATACCCACTACCGCAGGGAGGGCGACGGCAAATACCTGCTGCAGGTCTGCAGCACCCTGCCCTGCGCGCTCAGGGGGTGCCGGGATATCCAGCACCGTCTCGAGGAGAAGCTTGGGATCGAGGCAGGCGAGACCACAGAGGACGGCCTCTTCACCCTGAAGAAGGTCGAATGCCTGGGTTCCTGCGACACGGCCCCGGTGGTGCAGGTCAACGAAAAGTACCACGAGAACCTCGACATCGAGGAACTCGATAAATTGCTGGAGACGCTGCGTGACTGAAATCAAACCGGAAAAATTCGAGAAGGTTCTGACAAAATACGTCGACCAGGAAGGCTCCGCCTCGCTCGATTTCTACCGCGGCCATGGCGGCTACGAGGCGGCTGAGCGAGCCCTGAAGAAGCTGAAGCCCGACGAGGTCATCGAGACGGTCAAGAATTCGAACCTCCGGGGACGCGGCGGAGCCGGCTTTCCCTGCGGCCGAAAGTGGTCCTTCGTCCCCAAGGACACCGACAAGCCGAAGTACCTGGTGGTCAACGCTGATGAAAGCGAACCCGGCACCTTCAAGGACAGGGTGATCATGGAGCGCGACCCTCACCAGCTCATCGAGGGCTCCCTCATCTCCGCCTACGCGCTCGGCAGCCACATCTGCTACATCTATATCAGGGGCGAATACTACGATGCCTTCCTCTCCATGCAGAAAGCCATCGATGAGGCCTACGAGGCTGGAATCCTCGGTAAAAACGTTCTCGGCACCGGCTTCCGGCTCGACATGACCATGCACCGCGGCGCCGGAGCCTACATCTGCGGCGAAGAGACCGGGCTCCTGAGCTCTCTCGAAGGCAAGCGCGGCCTGCCGAAGATCAAGCCCCCGTTCCCGGCCGTGGAGGGACTCTTCCGCTGCCCGACAGTGGTCAACAACGTCGAGACCCTCGCCTGCGTCACCCACATCTTCGACCGGGGAGTCGACTGGTTCAAGAGCATCGGACCGCCTGAGGGTCCCGGACCCAAGCTGCTGTGCGTCAGCGGCCACGTGGAACGCCCTGGAACCTACGAGGTGCCCATGGGCATCAACCTCCTGGACCTGGTCAACGACCACGCCGGCGGAATCTGGAAAGGAAACAAGCTGAAGGCCATCATCCCGGGCGGGAGCTCGGCCAAGATCCTCGCCGCCGAAGAATGCGACGTGGGCATGGACTACGAGTCCCTCGCCGCAAAGGACACCATGCTCGGTTCCGGCGGCGTCATCGTGATGGACAATAAAACCGACATGGTGGAGGCGCTCTACAACATCCTGCGCTTCTACGCCCACGAGTCCTGCGGCCAGTGCACTCCCTGCCGCGAAGGCACCGGCTGGCTGCAGAAGATCTGCGGACGCATCCTGCACGGCGACGGCCGCCCGGAAGACCCGGACATGATGCTCGACCTGTCGAAAAAAATGTGCGGGCGAACGATCTGCGTCCTGGCGGACGCGGCGGCCTTCCCCTGCGAGAGTATCGTCAGCAAGTTCAGAGCTGAGTTTGACGAGAAGATCGCGGCCGGCGACGGCCACGAACGAACCGTCCACCTCGGAGGCCCCCTGGTGCAGCCGGGAGCCCTGAGCGCCCACAACCAGGAGCGACTCGATGAGCTCCAGGGCGGATACTGAAGAAAACGGAACGACCGGAATACACAAAACATGACCGAGAAGCAGACAGTAAACCTGACGATCAACGGCGAGGAGGTAGAGGCCCCCGCCGGAGAGATGCTGATCAAGGTCTGCCATGACCGGGGGCTCGATGTACCCTTTTTCTGTTATCACCCGGGGCTGGTGCCCGAGGGCAACTGCCGGATGTGCCTGGTCGAGGTGGTCAAGGCGTCCAAGCCCATGCCCGCCTGCACGACTCCCGTGACCGAGGGCATGGAGATCGAGACCCACTCCGAGCCTGCGAAGGCGGCCCGGGCCGATGTGCTCGAGTTCATGCTGGCGAACCACCCGCTCGACTGCCCGATCTGCGACAAATCGGGAGAGTGCCTGCTCCAGGACAACTCCTACGCCCACGGCAACGACGGCTCCCGTATGGTCGACGTCAAGGAGCTCAAGCCGACCAAGGAGCTCGGCAACGGCGTCACGCTGTGGGGAAATCGCTGCATCTCCTGCACCCGCTGCGTACGTTTCTGCAGCGATATCGCCGGCAGCGGCGAGCTGGCCATGGTGAACCGGGGCGACCGCTCGGTTGTCGATGCCTTCCCGGGCTACCCCCTGCAGAACCCGCTGAGCGGCAACGTGGTCGACATCTGCCCCGTCGGCGCCCTGATCTCGGAGGATTTCCTCTACCAGGCGCGGGTCTGGTACGAAAAGAAAACCGACAGCGTCTGCCACGAGTGCTCACGCGGCTGCAACGTCGAGATCCAGACGTTGCACAACGAGGTCAAGAGGATCGTCGCCCGCCACAACGACTCGGTAAACGACTATTGGATCTGCGATCACGGGCGCTACACCTACGACTATATCCTTGGCCCCGAGCGCTCGCTCGAGTACCGGCTGGGCGATTCATCCGGGCCGGCCGACGCCCCGGCCCTGTTAGCCCAGAAGCTGAAGAGCCTGGTGGATGAGCATGGGGCCGACTCCCTGGGAGTGCTGGCCAGCGCGTTCATGAGCAACGAGACTCTCTACCTGCTAGGCTCGGTGCTGAAAGAGCTCGAGGTCCCGGTGGAGAATATCGCAGCCTGCGCCCGTGCCGATGGCAAGGAGGAGACCTTCAAGGGCGGCTTCAAGATCTCGGCTGACCGAAATCCGAACAGGCGTGGAGTCGAGGCGATCCTCGGCCCGAGCGCCTTCTCCTCTCGCGCCGAAAAGCTCCTGGGGAAATCAAAGGGCCCGGGCCTGCGCGGCCTCGTGCTGGTAAGCGACCTGCCCGGCCAGCCGCTGCCCGCTGAATGGATCGAGGCGCTCAACTCGGCCGACTTCGGCCTCGTCTTCCTGCTCGAGAACGACTCCCGCATCAGCGAAAAAGTATCCCTCATTCCCGCCACCGCGTTCTCGGAACGGGACGGATCCATCATCAACGAGGACGGGAGGATACAGCTCGTACAGGCTGCCACCCAGCTGCCCAGGGGAGCCCTTCGTCTCGACGACCTGCTGCAGGACGTTCTCGTCGAGCTCGGCGCGAGAGAAGGCCGGATCTCGCAGCGCGGCCTGTTTGATGAAATGGCTGGGATCATACCGGCCCTCAAGGGAGCCCGGCATGCCGAGCTGGGAAAGACGGGGCTCAGCATCGATGGAGGAGAAGAATGAACGACAACCTCCAGGGCATCCTCATGGACGCGGTGCGGGCGGTGGCCATCTTCGGAGGTGTCATGACGCTGGCTCCCATGCTCGTGATGGCCGAGCGGAGGATCTGCGCCGCGATCCAGAACCGGATCGGCCCCAACAGGGTTGGCCCGATGGGGCTTCTCCAGCCGCTGGCGGATGTCATCAAGCTCCTGTTCAAGGAGGATCTCATTCCCGATCGAGCCGACAGGACCCTCTTCAGCCTCGCTCCCCTGCTTGCCTTCGCCCCGGCCGCGATCGCCTTCATCGCCATCCCCGTGGGAAGAGATCTGCAGGTGGCTGATCTGAACGTCGGGGTTCTCTATGTCCTCGCGATCACGTCGCTTGGGGTCTACGGGATCAGCTTCGGCGGCTGGGCCTCCAACAGCAAGTACTCGCTGCTGGGCGGGATCCGCTCGAGCGCCCAGATCATCAGCTACGAGATCTCCATGGGACTGGCGATCGTGTCGGTCCTCATGATCGCCGGAAATGTCCATCTTGGCAGCATCGTCGAGTGGCAGGCGAAGAACGGGTGGATCATTTTCTACCAGCCCCTGGCCTTCATCATCTTCCTGGTGGCCGCCTTCGCCGAAAACAACCGGCTGCCCTTCGATATGGCCGAATGCGAATCCGAGCTCGTCGGCGGCTTCCATACCGAATACACCGGGATGAAGTTCGGCATGTTCTTCCTGGGAGAATACATAGCGATGATCGTCATGTCCGCGCTCCTGGTGACCCTCTTCCTGGGCGGCTGGGACCCGGTCTTCTTCGAGCTTCCCGAGGGAGCCGCCGGCACAGCCATCTCGGTGCTGTGCTTCACCGTCAAGCTCCTCGCCGTGCTCTTCCTTTACATCTGGGTACGCTGGACGCTCCCGCGCTTTCGCTACGACCAGCTCATGAAGCTCGGCTGGAAGACCTTCGTTCCCCTGGCCCTGCTGAACATCGTGTTGACTGGAATCGTGGTTTCCCTGCTGACGAAAACAGGATGAAATCTGAGATGACCGACGAAAACAAAAACGAGACAGAACAGCCGAGACGGAGCTGGAGCTTCATCCTGTACCTGCCGGCGGTGGCAAAGGGGCTCTTCAACACCCTGCTGCATATCCTGAAGCTGAAGGGACACAAGACCTTTACCGTCCAGTATCCGGAAAAACGCCCGGAGGTGAGGCCCGGCTTCCGCGGCGAGCACCGCCTGAAGGTCGATGAGCTCGGACGGGAAAAATGCGTCGCCTGCCTCATGTGCCAGACCGTATGCCCGGCGAATTGCATCGACATCGTCGCCGAGGAAGCTCCCTGGGACGACAGGGACAAGAGACCCAGGACCTTTGAAATCGACATGCTGCGCTGCATCTATTGCGGTATGTGCGAGGAAGCCTGCCCCTGCGATGCCATCGAGCTGACCGAGAAACTCTACACCGTCTCCACTTCACGCGCCGAGATGATCTACGACAAGGAAAAGCTGCTGTCGAACTGACGGCGGCTATCGAATAACCATGGATGCGCTCGTATTCTACATTTCAGGAATTCTCATGGTCGCCAGCGCCCTGCTGGTCGTGACCCGGAAGAACCCTGTCTACAGCGCCATCCTGCTGGTCGTCTTCTTCCTGCTGACCTCGCTCAACTTCCTGGTGCTGCGCTCTCCATTTCTCGCGGTGATCCAGGTCCTCGTCTACGGCGGCGCGATCATGGTGCTCTTCGTCTTTGTGCTGATGTTGCTGAATCTCACCGAGGAAGAGCTCGATGAGAAGGTCGAGCCGGGACGCAAGCTCCTTGCCGGGGCGGGCTCCGTCCTGCTGTTCGTCCTCCTTGCCTGGGCGATCAACTCATCGGAGAGAATCCAGGCCGCCGGCGATACAGACCTCACCGGCCCGGTCAAGGAGTCGGTGGCCCGGGCCGGAGAGACCAGGGAGATCGGCGAGGCTCTCTTCAGTGAGCATATCCTGCCGTTTGAGTTCACCTCGATCCTGATCTTCATCGCCATCATCGGGGCCATCTATCTCACCAAGACCCGGAGGGCAGACGAACGGCAGGCGACCGAGCCCGCGGTCGAACAGCCGGAGGAGAGCGCATGACCCTCAGTCTCGATCTATGCCTCTACCTCTGCGCGGCGGTCTTCTCGATCGGAGTCTACGGAGTGCTCAGCCGCCAGAACATCATCGTGATCCTGATGTCACTGGAGCTCATGCTCAACGGCGTGAACCTGGCTATCATCTCCTTTGGAAGATATTTCATTACCCCCGAGGGATCGGCGCTGTCCGGAACAGGAGCCAGCTCCTCGCAGATCTTCGTGATCATCGTCCTGGCCATCGCCGCCGCCGAGGCGGCCGTAGGGCTGGCGATCCTCCTGGCCGTCTACCGACGCTGGAGAAGCGCCCGGATTGGCGATATGAGGTTGTTGAAAGGATGAGAAGAGGTCTCAACGGGCTGATCGATGAATAATTGGATTTTCCTCATACCCCTGCTTCCCTTCCTGGGCTTCCTGGTCAATGGCCTGCTCGGTCGGCGGCTGGGCGACCGGGCGACGGCCATCATCGGCTGCACATCGGTCGCAGGGGCCTTCGCGGTGGCCGTGGCGGCCTTCGCGCAGGTTCTCCAGGGAGAATCGAGCACGCATTCACTTTCCCAGGAGCTCTGGACCTGGATCGAGGCCGGTGACCTGCGGGTTTCCTTCGGCCTCACCATTGACCGCCTCTCAGGAATCATGTGCCTGGTGGTCACCGGCGTCGGCTCCCTGATCCACATCTATTCAACCGGCTATATGAAGGGCGACCCGGGTTACGCCCGTTTCTTCGCCTACCTGAACCTCTTCATGACATCGATGCTGGTGCTGGTAACGGCCGACAATATTGTTCTCATGTTTCTCGGCTGGGAGGGCGTCGGGCTGTGCTCGTACCTGCTGATCGGCTTCTGGTACAAGGGACTGGCCAATTGCTCGGCCGGTATCAAGGCCTTCGTCGTCAACCGTATCGGCGACCTCGGCTTCCTGCTGGGAATCTTCGCCATCTGGGCCGCCTGCGGATCCTTCGAATTCAGCGCTATCGTGGCAAAGGCCGCGGAGATCGACAGCTCGGCCGCCTTCTGGATCTGCCTGCTGCTCTTTGTCGGCGCCTGCGGCAAGAGCGCCCAGATCCCGCTCTACGTATGGCTGCCGGACGCCATGGCCGGACCGACCCCGGTCTCTGCGTTGATCCACGCCGCCACCATGGTCACCTCAGGCGTCTACCTGCTCGCCCGACTCGGACCTCTCTTTGACGCCGCCCCCGAGGTGCTGACCATCGTCGCCACGATCGGTGCCCTGACCGCCCTCCTTGCGGCTCTCATCGCCTTTTCGCAGAACGACATCAAGAAGGTGCTGGCCTACTCCACCGTCAGCCAGCTCGGCTATATGTTCCTCGCCGCCGGCATGGGCGCCTACAGCGTGGCGATCTTCCACGTGGTAACCCACGCCTTCTTCAAGGCGCTGCTCTTCCTTGGCGCCGGGGCCGTGATCCACTCGCTGCACCATGAGCAGGACATGCGCCGAATGGGTGGCCTGCGCCACAAGCTGCCCTGGACCTTCGCGCTCTATCTCATCGGAGGGCTGGCGCTCTCGGGCTTCCCCCTGACCGCCGGCTTCTTCTCCAAGGATGAGATTCTCCACGTAGCCCACTCGGGCTTCGGCAACATCGGCCCCCGGGGCGTGCTCTGGGCCATCGGCCTCCTGACCGCGCTCTTGACAGCCTTCTATACCTTCCGCCAGATAGCCCTGGTCTTCTTCGGAAGCTACCGCGGAGCCTCCGAGCCCCAGGCTTCTGAAGAGTCGGCGGCCCACGGCCTCGAGCTGGACAAGGTCAAGGAGTCCCCTCTGTCCATGCGCATTCCTCTCATCGTGCTGGCCGCGCTCTCGCTGGTGGGAGGATTCCTCGCCATACCGCGTTTCCTCCAGCCCGGCATCGAGATCCCGGATGACGGCAAGCTCTCCGGCCTGATCATCGGCGGGATCGTCTCGATCGTCGGAATCGCGGCGGCCCTGACCATCTACCTGCGCTTCCCGGGAGCGCTCAAGGGCTTCCTCTCAAGCGCCCCCGGAAAACTCGCGCACGGGCTCTCGTCAAGAAAGTTCTACGTCGACGAAATCTACCAGAAGCTCATTATCAGGCCGATTGGAGTCATGGCGGAAATCTGCTTCTACGTGGTCGACCGGCTCATCATTGACATTCTCCTGGTGCACGGTTCGGGCTTTGGCGCGAGCGCCCTCGGTCACCTCCTCCGGCGCCTGCAGGATGGCCGCACCCCGACCTACGCGGCCTGGTTCCTCTTCGGGGCCATCCTGGTGCTCGCCGTGACACTCTGGGCGGCGGGGGGATAAAGAGCATGAGCATCACCCTCACCCTGCTGATACCTATCGCCACAGCCATCCTGCTGCTCTGCATCCCGAAAGACAAGACCGCCGAGCTCAGGATGACCGCGCTCTTCGGCTCCCTGGCGACCCTCGCCTTCAGCCTCGCTCTCCTGGGAGGCTTTGACGCTCAGACCGTCGGCTTCCAATTTACCGAGAAGCACGAATGGGTGTCGAGCCTCCACATCCACTATCACGTGGGAATCGACGGCATCAGCCTCTTCCTCGTGGTGCTCTCCGCCCTGCTCACCCCGATAGCCATCCTCTGCTCCTGGAAATCCGTCGAAAAACGGGTCCGGGAGTTTCACATCGCCCTCCTGCTGCTGACATCCGGCGTCATCGGGGTCTTCGTAGCGCTCGACCTGATGCTCTTCTACGTGTTCTGGGAGGTCATGCTGATCCCGATGTACCTGCTGGTCGGAATCTGGGGCAGCACCGAACGCATCCGGGCCGCGGTGAAGTTCTTCATCTATACCATGGCGGGCAGCCTGCTGATGTTCCTCGCCATCCTCTACCTCTACCAGCACACAGGGACCTTCAGCGTCGAGGAGATCTACCAGAAGCCGCTGACCGGAACAGCCGGCCTGCTCTGCTTCCTGGCCTTCGCGCTGAGCTTCGCCATCAAGGTCCCCCTCTTCCCGCTCCACACCTGGCTCCCGGACGCCCACACCGAGGCCCCCACCGCCGGCAGCGTCATCCTCGCCGGGGTGCTCCTCAAGCTCGGCATCTACGGCTTCATTCGTTTCGCCATCCCCTTCTTCCCCGAAGCGGCGGCCCTGGCGACTCCCTGGATCTCCATCCTGGCGATCATCGGAATCATCTTCGGAGCGCTGATGTGCTTCGTACAGGAGGATATGAAGAGGCTCATCGCCTACTCGAGTGTCTCGCATATGGGATTCATCGTGCTCGGACTCTTCGCCGGCACCTCCCAGGGCGTCCAGGGCTGTGTCCTGCAGATGGTCAACCACGGAATCTCTACCGGCGCGCTCTTCCTGCTCATCGGCGCCATCTACGAGCGCCGGCACACCCGGCGCATCATCGATTTCGGCGGCCTGGCCCCGGTGGCTCCAAAGCTCGCTATCATCTTCTTCATCACGACGCTCTCATCGATCGGGCTTCCGTTCCTGAACGGGTTCGTCGGCGAATTCCTGATCCTGCAGGGAGCCTACAGCCGGAACGTCTTCTACGCGGCCTTCGCCGGCCTGGGAATCATCCTCGGAGCGGTGTACATGCTGACGCTCTACCGGCAGATCTTCTTCGGTGAGACCGACCGGGCGGAGAACGCCGAGATGAAAGACCTGGAGGGGCGAGAGCTGGCCTTCCTCCTGCCCCTGGTTGGCCTGATGGTCTTCCTGGGTCTCTTCAGTCCGTGGTTCACCTCGAAGATCCAGCCCAGCGTCGAGCAGTGGCTGACCAGCACCAGCGTCGTGCATTGGCTGGAGATGGTGCAAAAGGCGAGCGGAGGTTAGGAGATAGAGGCGATGGACAACATAACCACATTCCTTCTGACAAAGCTGACCCTGGGCCAGAACGCGGCCGCCGGGCTGGTTTCCGCCAGCGATTTCCAGGCTATCCTTCCCGCCATCGTATTCATCGCAACGGGAACACTGTTGTTGATGCTCGACTGCTTCAACCGCGGGCTGTCAGATACGGGTAAAACGAGAAAAGATCACTCCTCGCTGAGCACTGCGATCAATTTCATCGGCCTGCTGGGAACCGTGGTCGCCGGCGCCTTCGCCTGCGCCTCTATGGAACAAGCCGAACCTTCCTTCGCCTTCCAGGGATCCATACGGGTCGACTCTTTCTCGAGCGCTGTCAGTCTCATCATCATCCTCGGTACCTTCTTCTCCCTCCTGGCCACCATCGATTACCTCCGGCGCTTTGATGCCGAGCATGGTGAATTCCATTGCCTGGTGCATTACGCCACCGCGTCGATGCTCCTCTTTGTACAGGCCAACAATCTGATCATGCTCTTCCTGGCCGTGGAGACCCTGTCCATGGCCGCCTACCTTCTTACAAGCTATCTCCGAGATTCGCGCCGCGGGGTGGAGGGCGGCCTCAAGTACTTTATCCTTGGCTCATTCTCGAGCGGCTTCCTGCTCTTCGGCCTCACTCTCATCTTCGGAGCAACGGGAGAGCTCGATCTCCAGGAGATCGCAAAGAACATCGCCGCAGGAAAAGCTGACCGCTCACTCCTGCTGGCGGGACTGGCCCTGACCGTTGTCGGAATGAGTTTCAAGATCGGAGCCTTCCCCTTCCACAGCTGGCTTCCGGACGCCTACGAGGCCGCCCCTTCGGTCGCGACCGGCTTCATGTCAGTGACCGTGAAGAGCGCGGCGATCGCGGTGCTGCTGAGGTTCCTGCTGCTGGCCACCGAAGGGGATGGCGAAGCCTGGGCCAGGCCGCTATCCGTGGTGTTGAGCCTGCTGGCCATCGCGACCATGCTCTTCGGCAACCTGGTCGCTCTCATGCAGGACAGCGTCAAGAGGATGCTCGCCTATTCCGCCATCGGCCATACCGGCTACCTGCTGGTGGGAATCGTGGCCGCGCTCGGGCCTGGAGGCGAGCTCGCTCCCGCTGCGGTGATCTTCTACCTGCTGCCCTACACGCTCATGTCGATTGCCGTCTTTACCCTGCTGGGGTACATGGGACGGGACGGAAAGGACCGGGAGCTCTTCGAGGACTACAGGGGGCTCTCTACCAGCCGCCCCGCCCTGGCCCTCTGCCTCCTGGTTGTCCTGGTCTCCTTCGCCGGAATCCCCCCGACCGCGGGTTTCTGGGCCAAGCTGTACATCTTCCGCGCCGCGATCGCCGGCGGACACACCTGGCTCGCCCTCACGGGCATCCTGGCCTCGATCGTTTCGCTGTACTTCTACCTGAGGCTCGTGGTGAATATTTACATGCGCCCGGCGGAAGAAGAGCTCGACGCGGACCCCGACTCCAACCTCGCCAGCGGACTGGTGATCGCCGCCGCGGCCGTGGCCCTCGTCGTCCTGGGGCTCTTCCCCGACCTCGACTTCGGATCACTCATCAAGGCGCTTGGGAAATAGAACGGGTCGGATCTCCCCGCTCCTCAGAGGATCCCGAGAACCCGGTCCCAGTCTCCGAGGGCATCGAGCGCCTGCGCCGGTGAACCGACCGTATCCGCTTCGAGAGAGCTGAGCGCCTTGACCACGATGGAGATGGCCTTCCAATAGTCGAGGTCTTCATCCAGCGCGGCTGTGAAGGCAGCATCCGTATCCGTGATCCAGGCCGCCACGGGAGTCCCCTGGTGCTGAGTTTCTTCGGAAACCTGGCCGCCGAGGTGATCACGGAAGCCGAGGATGACATTGACAGCCTCGCTGGCCTTGTCGAGAGCCGCCTCGCCGAAATCGAGGTTGTCACGATAATGTTCCGAGAGCAGAGCCACGCGAACCACCCTCCCCCGGATTCCCGACTCCAGCAGCTCCCTCACCGGTACGATATTACCATTGGACTTGCTCATGGCCTGCCCCTCAACGCTGACCGAGCCGCTGTGAAGCCAGTAGTGGGCCAGCGGTTCGCGGTCGTCGCCTTCCCCTGCGAGGACGGCGGCCTGGGCCATCTCGAACTCGTGATGGGGGTTGAGGTTGTCATCCGCCCCGGTATGAATATCGAAGTGCTCCCCGAGGTATTTCCTGCTCATCGCCACGCACTCGACATGCCAGCCCGGAAAGCCGCTGCCCCAGGGACTGTCCCAGCGCATCTGGTGCAGCGCATCGGTGCGCCAGAGATCGATATCGAGAGGATTCCGCTTCTGCGCTCCCTCGGTAGTCTTCGAGCCATCCTGGAGCTCGGCGAGCTCCGCGGGGGTGCTGCCGCAGAGGCAGCCCAACTTCTCGTAGCGGGTGATGTCCAGGTAGAGATTTCCACCCTCGACGTAGGTGGCGCCAGCCTCCTCGAGCAGGCGAATCGTTTCAATCATCTCTTCGACATGCTCGCGAGCCTTGGGGTACTCATGCGCTCCGCGGATTCCGAGCGCGCGGCGATCGGCGTGAAAGAGCCGCATCTCGTTTTCCGCCAGCTCCCAGGCGTAGCCGCCAGCCCGCCCGGCGGCGATCTCTACGACATCCTCCTCAAACTCGTTGAGGTGCCCGACATCCGTCAGGTTCATCACCTGCAGAACCTCGTAGCCGGAGCGCTCGAGGTGGCGGCGCAGAACATCAGCCAGCAGGTAGGAACGGAACTTGCCGATGTGAATCGGCTGGTTGACAGTCGGGCCGCAGTGGTACATGCGTACCTTCCTGGGTTCCAGCGAGAGAAAATCTTCCAGGGCCCCGCCGAGAGAATTCTTCAACTTCAACGTCATGAGGACACCTCGATTCGCCTGTGTTTCTTCTTACCCGCCCGAAGCATGATACAGTCATCAACGAGGTCGGAGGAAGTCAGCACCCTGTCTTCTTCAACTTTTTCATCGTTGACGTAGAGCCCGCCCTGTCGCGCCAGCCGCCTGGCCGCTCCCCTGGAATCACAGAGCCCGCAATCGTTGAACAGCTGGACTACGGGGATTCCCGCTTCGAGGTCGGCGGTACCCACCTCGCAGGTTGGAACCGAGTCTCCTCCCCCGCCCTCGTTGGAGAAGAGAGCCTTGGCGGCCTCCGCCGCCTGCTCCGCGGCTTCCCGGCCATGGTTCAGGGCCGTCGCCTCGAGCGCCAGGGTCTGCTTGGCCTGGCGGATGTCCGCCCCCTCGAGAGCCTCCAGGCCCGCGACCTCCTCCACGGGAAGAAGCGTAAAGAGCCTCAGGAATCGACCGACATCGCGGTCGTCCGTATTGATCCAGAACTGGTAATAGTCGTAGGAGCTGGTGCGCTCGGCATCGAGCCAGACCGCGCCGGCCTCGGTCTTCCCCATCTTCGCGCCGCTGGCCGTGGTGATGAGGGGAAAGGTGATCCCGTAGGCCTGGTTCCCATCAACCCTCCGAATGAGGTCGATACCGGCGACGATATTCCCCCATTGGTCGCTGCCGCCCATCTGTACCTGGCAGCCATGACGCTGGTTCAGGACGAGGAAGTCGTAGGCCTGGAGAATGCTGTAGTTGAACTCGAGAAAGGACAGTCCGCTCTCGGAGTCGATCCTCAGCTTGACGCTCTCGGCGCTGAGCATCCGGTTGACGCTGAAATGACGCCCGATATCCCGGAGGAAATCGACATAGTTGAGCTCGAGGAGCCAATCGGCGTTGTCCACCGCGAAACCGGCGCTGCCGCCCGCCTGCTCGTCGCCGGGTTCGCATAATTCCAGGAAGCGGGAGAGCTGGTTGCGGATTCCGAGCAGATTCTCATCGACGCTGTCCTCGCCGAGCATCTTCCGCAGCTCGGTCTTGCCGCTTGGGTCACCGACCCGCCCGGTTCCGCCGCCCACCAGCGCGATGGGACGATGCCCGGCCCGCTGCAGGTGCACGAGCGCCATGATGGGAACAAGGCTCCCGACATGCAGACTGCTCGATGATGGATCAAAGCCGATGTAGGCGGGAACGGCATCCCCTCCCTCGCCGAAGAGCTTCTCCAGCGCAGCTTCATCCGTTGTCTGTTCTATGAAACCCCGCTCCCGCAGGGTGTCGAGAAAACCGCTCACGCGCATCCCTTTTTCATATCGAACCTTTTACGCCCGTCACCATGACTGATCACCAATTACCGTCGAGCTCCTTCAGGGCATCAGCCGCCAGCACGATGGCATGTTCTTTATCATCAGGCAGTCCGCCGATCATTGCTTCGATTTTTTCCCGGTCCAGCTCCCGGACCTCTCCCCGGCTTTTTCCGGCGACCAGGCCGGTCAACAACGAGCCGATACCGATGGCCGCCGGGCAGCCGTAGGCCTGGAATCTCGCCTCCCTGACAAGCCCCTCCTCATCCCGCGCGATAAAGAGCCGCAGAAGATCTCCGCACACGGGGTTCTCAACCTCCACGCGCAGGTCGGCATCTTCAAGGACCCCTGCATTCGAAGGATTGCGGAAGTGCTCATCCAGGATGCTCATAGCAGGCCGTCGATCTTCTCCTGGTAGGCTGCCTTGGGATAGACGCCGACATCCTGGTCAACCTTCTCCCCTCCCTTGAAATACAGGACGGTAGGAACCGACATGACGCCGTAGGTGGCGGCGGTCGACTGGGCCTTGTCGATATCCACCTTGCCGACCTTGACCCGGCCTTCATAGTCTCCGGCCAGTTGGTCGATGATGGGCGAAAGCTGCTGACAGGGTCCGCACCAGGTCGCGCTGAAATCAACCACGACCGGGATCTCGGAATTCAGAACTTCCGCTTCAAAATTGCTGTCATCAAATTCAAGGGCCACGGCGCTCTCCTTTCAATTGGAATCTATTCTGCAGCAGGACTCCCGGAAACCAACCGAGCCACCCTGGCTCGAGCCAGCCGGCAAAGGCGGTCTCCGCCTCCGCTTCGGACTTCACGGGGTGCGTATTATAGACGAAGCGGCCCTGAGTGAGGGAGATTCTGGAACGCAATTTTACACTTCATGGAGACTCCCCCGGCCTGGGCAGGAGAGGTTTTTACCCGATCTGAATGGACAGCCACCGTATGGGCTCTAAAATAATTTTCTACGGGACCACTACAATCCCGCAGACCTGCGAACTCGTCAGAGACAAATCGGGATAAGCTTTATGAAACACAGGCGGCTGATGCTTACGGCGGTTCTCCTACCGGTTTTCATGACCATACCGGTTTTCGCCGGAGCCCAATTCGACCTGGTGCCGGGCCGGGGAGGCGACAAGGAACACGCGAGCTGGAAGATCACCCTCGAGCCGGCGAAACTCGCCCCGGGAGCGCGTGGCGAGATCATCGCCTCCTACCAGACCACGAAGGGCTGGTATCTCTACGCGCCCGACCATGCCGCCAGCACGGGCCTGCCGACCTCTATCAGGATCAGCTTCTCGGGAAGCGGAGCGGCTGGAACGAAACTCGATAAAAAGCTCATCTACCCGGCGCCGAAAAAGAAGGTGCTCGAGCTCTTTGACGAGCCGGAGACCCACCTGACACTCGAAGGCAAGGGCCGGATCCGTCAGGGCTTCGTGGTACCGAAGGATGCGCCGGCGGGAAAGCTCGAGGTCAAGGTCGTCCTGACCTACATGGCCTGCAGTGACCTCCTCTGTGATCCCAAGGCCGTCGCCACTGAGAATCTCGTCGCCCTGATCAGCAGCGCCCCCGCGGAAAGAGCCGCTCCCGCCAAACCGAAAGACCCGGCGGCGCGGCAGGAAAAACCCGCCGCCGGCATCGAACTCGGAGGTCTCCTTGGATCAGGTCCGGCCGCTGCCGCGGAGCATGCCAAATTCGAATTGAAGGTCTCGCCAGCTGAAATCCCGCGCGGCGGAACCGCCGAGCTCATCGTGCGCTACACGATGGCCAGGAACTGGTACATCTACGCCCCCGACCATATCAGCCCTTCGGACCCTCCGCTTGGAAGGCCCTTCGAAGTCACCATCCCCGAAGGACAGGCGGCGACCGGCGAAGGTGAACTCACCTTTCCACCCTCACAGAAGAAAAACATGGGCGATTTCGGAGCGGGTCCCGAGATTCACAGCGTGCTCAAAGACACCGGAGAGATCCGCCTGCCCCTGCGCGTATCGAAAGACGCCGAGCCCGGCAAGCAGCCCCTGAAGATCGAGCTTTCGTTCATGGCCTGCGAGGAGAAAACCGGTATCTGTGATCCGCCGACTACGAAAACCTACAGTGTCGCATTCACGGTTTCTAAAAAAACAGGCTCCGAATCGACTTCCATCTCCTCCGCGGTAAAGCCGCCTCCCGATTCCGCGGAGCCGGCCGAGGCCGGCGGCCAGCAGCCCTCGGTGAAGAAAAAAAGCCTGTTCAGAATCATACTTGGAATGGGTATTTTCGGCCTGACGATGGCGACTCCCTTTGTCCTCCTGGCTCTCTTTCCGGGGTGGCTGAAATCGATGCCGCGCTCAGGCGTGTGGATGCATACGGTAAAGGTCTTTCTCGGCTTCCTCGAGATCGCCGCGGCCCTGAAATTTTTCTCCAATGCGGACATTGCCTATTTCGGCGGCGAAGATTTCCTCATCAGCCGGCAGCTCTTCCTGATCCTGTGGGCCACCATCTTCCTGGCTACCGGCCTCTACCTGGTCGGCGCCCATCGCCTTTTCAGGAATGTCTCAATACCCCGTGTCGCTTCAGGCCTCCTGGTAACAACCCTTTCTGTTTACTTTTTCACCTGCTCGATTCCCGGAGCGGAGCTTGACCAGCTGACAACAGCCCTGGCTCCTCCCCCGCCTCCTGCTCCGGAAGATTCCAGCAAACCGGTCATCGTGAAAGACGATTTTGACGAAGGAATCCGCCAGGCAAAGGCACGCGGTGACAAGCTCACCCTCATCAACTTCACAGGATTCACATGAGTGAATTGCCGCCAGATGGAGTTCTCCATCTTCCCAAAGCATGAAGACCTGTTGAAAAACTTCGTCGAGATTCGCCTGCATACCGACCACAAAGACGAAAAACTGGAAAAAGCAGCTTTAGAGCTGCAGCTGAAAATGGCCGGCACAAAGGCTCTGCCCATTTACATCCTCGTCGATCCGAACCATCCCGAAGTGCCCGTCTCAAAAATCGTGGGAGCCGACCCTCCCGGCAGCAGCAGGTTTTCTGACTGGCTGAAAAGCGGAGGAGAACAAACAGATGACACCTCCGGCGGGCTCTGGAAGTTGATTGCCAGTTGCATCCTTGGCGGGCTCGTCGCCCTGATCATGCCCTGCACCTATCCGATGATCCCGATCACGATAGCCTTCTTCACCAAGCAGGCCGAGGCTCGAGCGGGCCGGATCCTGCCCCTGGCCCTCTGCTACGGACTTGGAATCATCCTCTGCTTTATAGTATTTGGTGTCGCCGTGGGTGGAGTCATCATCTCCATCGCCCAGGGAGCCGTTCTCAATATCATCTTCGGAGTGGTTTTCCTCGTCTTCGCGCTCAGTTTCTTCGATCTCTTCACCATCAGGCTTCCCGCGAGCGTCAACAATCTGGCCTCCAGGGCGAGCGGCGGTTCCGGGCTGGTCGGGGTTTTCCTGCTGGGAGCAACGCTGGTCATCACTTCGTTCACCTGCACGGCCCCGGTGGTGGGGACTCTGCTTGCGGAGCTGGCTGCCCAGGAACCTCAAAGCGCCGAAAAGCCTGATAAATAACAAATTACACTCCTCGTTGCCTGATCGGGCAGTAGAGTTTAAACTTATTCAGTTAAACCTTTTACGCCCCGGAAGGTGACAAAAGTCGTATCGGCTGCTGTCATCAGCGATTTTCACGATGCAAATGCGACACCCCCCGCTTTTCCTGCTTGGCCTTACGGCTATTCTCACAGGTCTCCTCTTGCAGGCCAACGCTCAGGACGACCCTCCCCTCGGGGAAAATCTCGTCCGCTGCCGTCATTGCGATGACAAGGGGAAGATGACCTGCCGAAGCTGCGCGGGAAAGGGCAAGCTCTACAAGACCTGCCCGCAATGTAACGGCGGAGGGCGACGGCCCTGCCGCCAGTGCAATAAGCCGAATGCCGAGAAGCCCAACGAGGCCGGGCCGGGAAAAATCGCCTGTGGATATTGCGGCGGTGACGGAAAATTCGGCGTCCGGGACAAGAGATGCCCGAAATGCGGCGGCGGCGGCTCCTATCCCTGCCCCAGCTGCCGCGGCAAGGGCGATCATAAATGCAAAATCGAGTTACCGGCAGGTATTTGCCCTAGCTGTCGTTTCTCCGGCAAGGAGACCTGCAACACCTGCTATGGAAAGCGCTGGATTCGTCGTGAGCCAGTCCCCGCCAGGACAAATCCGGGAGTTGAAAACAGCAAGATCCCCGGGGAGGCGGAGGGGATCGGAAACGAAATCGACCCCGGTACGCTGGTGGAAGACATCCAGAAGCGCTTTGATTCGCTGGTAGCCATCCGGTCGAGAGAAACAGAGATCGATACCGGGGAGCTGAGGAGGAGCTGCGAGAAGGGAATGATCTCGAGCAAGGGTTTCCTCGAGCGGCTCGAGCATTTTAAGGACAAGCCTGGAAGCCCGGAAGCATCGAGAGCCCTCTATAACGAAATCCTGCAGACCCAGAAAGACCTGAGAGCCCTCAAGGGGGACCTGTTTGAGCTCGACACCCTGCTCCTCGAATTCGAGAAGGCGTACCGTCGCTGCGAAGCCCGGCTGGAGAGCCGACCGAAGAGCCCCTTCAATACGACCAAGAAGAAGAAGGAGCTGAAGTTCTGGTCTGAAAATATCGCCTTCTCGCTCAAGGCCGCTGAGAAGCTTGCAAATGACCTGGGCAAGGGAGAGGTCTTCCTTGCCGGTAAAACCAGCGGAAAGATCGAAGAAGATCTGAATCTCTTCGACAGTCGGATCCAATCAGAGGAGGCCCTTGCCGCCACGGCTGCCGTCGTCAAGCCTCCGGAAGATGGGCCGGCGGTAAAAACCGGCGCCCCAGAAACCTCCCCGGACAAGGAGGCTGGAACAGCTCCCTCGGAAAAAGAAGCTCCTGGTGACAAGCCGGAGCTCGGTCCCGGAAAGGCGAAAGATGAGTCCGGAGAGAAGCCGGGCAGCAAGGCCGCCTCGAAAAGCGGAGATGGTGTTCTGCTGGGCATCCTCTGCGGGCTGGGCGGAGCACTGGCCGGGGCGGGGACACTGCTGCTCTACCTCAGGAAGAAACACTACTTCTGAGCCTGGCCGCCATAGTATCCACACCCTCGCCCAGCCACCCCCCCGGGTGGCCTGGAAGGACAGAAGGCTTCGCTGCTCTCGTTAGAAAGCCCCTGCGGACTCAGTCGCGTCGGCCGCGACCGCCGCTGCCGCCTCCGTCACGGGATTTCTCCCTCTTTTGAGGCGGGGCAGGAGGAGAAGAATCACCGCCGCCAGCCGCGTCCTCAGCGCCCTTCTTTGACAGCTTGATGCGTCCCTGGTCGTCGGTGCCGAGACACTTGACATTGATGATGTCTCCAAGCGAGACCAGGTCACCAACCTTGTCGACAAAACCGTCCGCAAGCTCGCTGACGTGAACAAGACCTTCCTGGCCGGGAAGAACCTCGACAAAGCAGCCGAAGTCCTTGATCGAAACGACCTTGCCCGCGTAGATCCTGTTGGCCTGGACCTCCTCGGTCAGGGCCTCGATCTTTGCCTGGGCTCCCTGGGCACCTTCCATGTCGGTACTCCAGATCGTCACGACTCCATCGTTCTCGATCTCGATGGTCGTCCCGGTCTCTTCCTGGATGCTCTTGATCATCTTGCCTCCAGGTCCAATGATCAGGCCGATCTTCTCAGGATCGATACGGACCTGGATAATCCTCGGGGCATAGGGGGAAATCTCGGCGCGCGGCTTATTGAGCGCCTTGAGCATCTCCTTGAGGATGTGAATCCTTCCCGCCTTCGCCTGCTCCAGGGCCTGACCCAGGAGCTCCTGGCTAACCCCGGTGATCTTGATGTCCATCTGAAGGGCCGTAATCCCGAACTGGGTTCCAGCAACCTTGAAATCCATGTCACCGTTGTGATCCTCGCTGCCGAGGATGTCGCTGAGGATCGCGATGTTGTCGCCATCCTTGACCATCCCCATCGCGATACCCGCAACCGGCTGGCGGATCTTGACTCCGGCGTCCATGAGCCCAAGAACTCCACCGCAAACCGATGCCATTGAGGATGATCCATTGGACTCGGTGATGTCCGAAACGATTCGGACGGTATAGGGGAAGTCCTCTTCCTCGGGCATTACCGCGGCCAGGGCCCTCTGGGCGAGGTTGCCGTGACCGATCTCCCGACGCTTCGGCCCGCGATTGGGCCAGGACTCACCGACGCAGAAGGCCGGGAAGTTATAGTGAAGCGTGAAACGCTCACGGTACTCTTCGCCAAGCCCATCAACGATCTGCTGGTCCCTGCCCGTTCCAAGCGCCACCGAGACAAGAGACTGGGTCTCGCCGCGGGTGAAGAGCGCGGAACCGTGGACCTGCCTGGGAAGGATTCCGACCTCTCCCTTGATGTCCCTGATATCGGTAGTGGAACGCCCATCTGTTCTCGTTCCCGAGAGGATAAGCTCGCGTTCGGCCGCCTCGGAGAGCCCGCGCAGGAGCCTCTTGACGAGATCGCGTTCGGGGAGCGCGGGATCCGGCTCGGCGCCCTCCTCAGGCTCGGGGCTGACCTCATCCAGGCAGGCCGAGATATACTCGGACACCGCGCCGCTGCGGGCGTGCTTGCCTTCGGTCAGCAGCTTTTCGCGGAAACCATCAAAATACTTCGATTTGAGCCCAGCTGTCTGCTCGGAGTGGTCCGGAAGATCCTCCAGCTCCATTTTGGGCTTGCCGCCCTGGGCGACGAGCTCGTTCTGCAGCTCAACGATCTCACAGATGACCTCATGGGCCTTCGCGATAGCCTCGATCATCTTCTCTTCGGAGACTTCCTTTGCACCGCATTCGACCATCGTGACGGCTTCCATCGTTCCGGCAACGACGAGGTCAAGCTTGCTCTCCTTGAGCTGCTCGTGGGTGGGGAAGACAATCAGCTCATCCTCGATCAACCCGATTCGCACCATCCCCAAGGGGCCGAGGAAGGGAATGTCGGAAACGCTGAGGGCTGCTGAAGCCGCGATGGCGGCCAGCACATCAGGATCATTCTCCTGGTCTACCGAGAAGACCTGCGCCGCTACAGACGTGTCCGCCACCGCGGAGTTCTTGCTGTAGTTGTCCGGAAACATGGGACGGATCGGCCTGTCGATCAGGCGACAGGTCAGGATTTCTTTCGTGGTAGGACGGCCTTCTCTCTTGATGAAGCCGCCGGGGAATTTCCCCGCGGCCGTCGTCTTTTCCCTGTAATCAACCGTGAGGGGAAAGAAGCTCATGCCGAACCTTGCCGAGGAGGAGGTCACCGCGGTAAAGACCTGCGTATCTCCATAACGGACCATCGTGGCCCCATTCGCCTGGCGGGCGATTTTCCCGGTCTCGATAACTAATGTTCTACCTGCTATTTCTTTTTCTACTCTTACTGTCATCGTCTTCTTTTTTCTTCTGAACTACTACTGAATGATTCTTACCTTCTACCTCGAGAAGCCTCGGCTCTCCGAGACCCCGTTCTTCAAATTTTCTTTGCTTCCAGCCTCCTTACAGCTCCCCGGGCAATTTATTCTCAGTCGGCCTTGCCGACTGGCCACTACGGACAGCATGTTTTTATTCGGCCCCGCATGGGGCGCTCATTTGTTATGAGATGATGCCTTCGGTATCGGAGCAGGATCCAGCGATGAGGTCGATCTGCAGGATTGCAATCGACCAGGATACGCGGAAGCCATGCGCCGAATGGATCAGCGTCGAATCCCCAATTCGCCAATTAACGTGCGATAGCGCTCGAAATTCTCACGCGCAAGATAGCGAAGCAGTTTAGCTCTCTGCCCCACAAGCATGCGAAGCCCACGCCGAGTGGCATGGTCCTTCTTGTGCTCCTTGAGGTGCTCGGTGAGACTTTTGATGCGCTGACTGAAAAGAGCTATCTGCACCTCCGGGCTACCCGTATCGCCTTTGCTGCGGGCAAATCGTTCGACAACGGCCGAACGGGTCATTTCGGTTATTTCCATTCTTCGTAAACCGACCTTCTATCTAATACCTATTTCTTAATTTCAAGCCGACTATCCTAACACAGAGCCCTATTCGGGCAAGCTAAAGATTACTTCCAGGGGGGGGCTATACAAAATAAAAAATCGCTTCTGAGGACTGCTGGATCCTCATCCATCGGTTACCGGAGGTTCCTTGTTCAGATGGTCCAGATAACCCTGCAGAATGATCTGGGCCGCAACCATATCGACCTTTTCCTTGCGTCTGTCGCCATGTATGCCGGCCTCCGTAAGAACACTCTCCGCCTCGAAGCTGCTCAGGCGTTCATCCCATGGATATACCGGCAAGCCGGTCCTCTCCTCGACCTCCCGTGAAAACTCGGTCACCTTCCTCGCCCGTGGGCCTTCACTCCCATCCATATTAAGGGGAAGGCCGACGACGACAGCCTCGATGTCTTCTTCTTTGGCGAGCGTCCCGAGCACCTCCCAGAGGGCCTCTTCTCCAGTGGCGAGCTGGCGGGGAGTCGCGATGAGCTGACCCGCATCGCTCAGGGCGATACCGAAGCGCTTGTCTCCATGATCGATTCCAAGGATTTTTCCCATTCAGTTACACCTGCTTCTCCAGCTCAATTTCCAGGCCCCATCACCTCGATGGAGGCTCGGAACGAGCGGCTCGATCCGCCTCTTCGGCGAGGTCTCTCACCCGCTCAACGGAATCACGATGACAGACCAGTATGGCATCTTCAGTCTCGACGATAACGAGATTCTTCACCCCGATCGTACCTATGATCCTTCGATCTGACAGAACGATGCAATCCTCAGTGTCCAGACCAACAAAATTCCCCCTGATGCGATTGCCTCCATCTGAGGCCCTCAGCTGAGCACCGTAACGCTCCCAGGTCCCGATATCCGTCCAGGAAAAAGAGCCCCTGACCACGACAACGCCATCAGCTTTTTCAAGAATTCCGTGATCAACAGACACCTTCTGCACCGGGGCCTCATGCGCTGAGCCATCGAGAAGCCCGCAGACCTCCGGCAGGTAGCTCTCAAGCAAGCGGAGATACCCCGCGGCGCTCCAGAGAAAGATCCCGGTACTCCACAGCGCTCCCCCTCCTTCAAGCAGGGCCTTGGCGGCCTCCCGGTCCGGCTTCTCCACGTAACTCGAGACCTGGTGACACTGCAGGCCAGCGAGCTCTGCAAGCTCCTCTCCACACGTAATATAGCCGAAACCGGCATCGGGCGAGCCCGCATCAACTCCAAGGACAATCGTCGCCGGATCAGCTTCAGCGGGCAGGTCTCCATAGCAGCCCACCGCGAATCGAACCGTACGAGCAAACTCGTCGGACTCGGAGATGAGATGGTCGGAGGGACAGGCCAGCAGCAGCCCCTCAGGATCCAGCTGCAGAACCGCTCGCGCCGCCAGGGCAATCGCCGCGGCAGTTCCCCGATTTTCCGGCTCTGCCAGGAAGTTTCCCGGGGCGAGATCTGGCAGCTCCTGCTGGATGAGGCCGGCGTGGTCGGCCTGTCCCACAACAAAGAGCCGGTCTTCTCCGTCGAGGAGTCCAGCCAGCCTCCTGCAGGTCAGCGACAGCAGCGAGGAACCATCTCCGCCAAGAGGAAGGAAAGGTTTCGGCCTGTCTTCCCGGCTCAACGGCCAGAATCTTCCTCCGCGCCCACCGGCAAGTACTACCGCGTAGAGCCTTCTCACAGACCTTCCCTCACCCGGCTGGCTCCGGGACGCCTGCTATGACTCTTCCCCGCGCACGCCCCCCCCCGCAGGCTCGCCAGGCGAACCTGCAGATCAACCAGCCCCCTGGACTCAGGATCGAGTCGCCTACAGGTCTCGATCGCCCGATGAGCGATCGTCAGGTTTCCGCTGTCCAGCGCCGCGTCCGCCAGCAGGTGCAGACGCAAGATCTCATCCGGCGGCTTGAGGTTGAATTCGGCCGCCTCGCTAAGGTAGGAGGTCAGCAGAAGCGGGGCGAGCGTCCCGGGCAGCTTGCGTAGATAGAGATTCCTGAGGTGACCGATCACCTGGCCGTAATAATGCCGCGGAGATTTCGACCTGCACTCATGATGGTAAAAGGCGCGGAGCCTCTCAGCTGCTCCGAGGTAATTCTTTTTCGCAACGTAATGCTCCGCCAGCAGAAAGAGACTGTCGAGATAATCCTCGCGGCAGAGATACTCTTTGAGGTATCCACTGCCAAACTCTTCCTCCATCTCAGAGAGAATTTCGGCGCCCTGGTCCTCCTGCTTATTGGTCAGGTAGAAGAGAATCAACAGAGCCCGCGCGCCAGGCGTCTTTCTCGTGAGATAGAAAGGCTCCTTCTCACCGCGAACCTTCAACGCCGCCTTGCGATGGATATCAAAGACCCGACGGTTCTCATCGTTTCCAAGGATCTCGTAGGCCTCGATAAGAAGCCTGATCCTGTGCTCCGCCCATTCGCGCCTCTGGGGATTCTTGTCGGGGTGCGCATCAAGAACCAACCGCCTGTAGGAGCTGCGGACCTCATCCCTGGTGGAGGTCTCGCTGACTCCCAGGATGGTGTAGTAGTCAAGCTCCTGCCGGAATTCCTTGCGGTTGGTATCGTACATTCAATCGCTCCCGCCAGAGCGGGAAAGCGACCCGCTGTCCAGGAGGATAGTGACCGGGCCGTCGTTATCGAGCCGAATGTTCATATGAGCTCCGAACACTCCCTCTCCGACCTCGATCCCGTTGGAGCGAAGATTCTCACCAAAGGCCCTGTACAATTCCTCCGCCCGCGCTGGATCTTCCGCGTCGACGAAGGATGGCCTGCGCCCGCGGCGGCAGTCGGCCTGGAGGGTAAACTGGGAAACCAGCAGGAGCTCCCCCCCGATATCTTTCAGGGAACGGTTCATGGAGTGTTTTTCATCCGGAAAAATTCTCAACTCGACAATCTTCTCAGCCAGCTTTCTTCCAGCTTCCTCGCTATCACCTTTTCCTATGCCGAGGAAAACCAGCATCCCGGTTCCGATCGAGCTGACGACCGCCCCATCGACCTCAACCGAGGCGTTCCTGACTCGCTGAAGTAGCGCCTTCATCTGCTGTCCCGCAGCTCCAGGGAAAGCCGCGGTCCGAAACGACCAACCGGATACGGCCTATTCTCGTAGCTAATGACCACGGGTTCAATTTCCCCATCAAAAGAATCTCCGGTCAGTTTATTCATCATCCAGCCCCTCCTCGCCCGATCCAGCATCCTCCCAGGACAGGGAGGCTCCATCCTCGCCGGCAATGCCGGCCTCCTCGCAGAGAACCTCGATCTTCTTCCTGGCCTTCTCAAGCAAATCCTGGCACTGGCGCCATGATTTAAAGCCGCTCTCAAACTGGGCAATGGCCTCATCGAGGGTCAGGCTGCCATCTTCAAGCTGGGCGACCGCCTCTTCGAGCTTCTCCATCTCACCCTCAAATTTCGGGCCCTTGTCTTTCTTAGCCGTTTTTTTTGCCATTCTCGCTTCCTCCGTAAGTTCGCTCTTTGTCAGTTCCGCTATCCTGCATCCTCAACCCGGACCTTCGCCTCTCCCCGCTCAAGCCGCAGGCGAAGGAGATCTCCCTCGTTCAGCTCATCCGCCCCGGTTACCGTCTTCCCGTCAGCATCAAGCACCACGGAATAGCCGCGCTTCAGGACTCCGTAGGGATTCAGAGCCTCGAGCCTCGAGCCGAAAAGAGCCAGGGTGTTCTCCAACTGCTCCAGCCGGCCGCGGGTCAGTGACTGGAGCTCTCCCAGCCCCCTGTCGAGATGTTCGAATCTCTCTTCGACCACCAGCTGCGGATTCAACATATACCGTGTGGACATCTTCTGCGCGAGTTCAGCCTCTCCCCGCTGCGACCACGACCTCAGCCCCATGGCCAGGCGTCGGCGAAGACCCTCTATACGCGGGACGATCTCCCGCAAATCCGGGGTCACAGCGGAGGCGGCCGCTGTCGGAGTGGCCGCACGGTAATCCGCCACAAAATCGGCTATTGTATAATCAACCTCATGCCCAATCGCTGAGACAACTGGAATCGCGCTTTCGGCAATCGCTCGGGCCACCACCTCCTCATTAAATGCCCAGAGGTCCTCGAGACTCCCGCCTCCACGGGTCAGCACAATTACATCCACCCCCGCAGCGCTCCCCTGGAGCAGCTCCAGGGCCCGCGCAACCTCAGCGGCCGAGCCTTCGCCCTGGACTCGAACTGGAACGAGTCGAACCCGGGCTCGCGGATTGCGAACGTCAAGGGTTTCGAGAAAATCACGCACAGCCGCGCCCGTCTTCGAAGTGACCAGTCCGATCCTGGCCGGAAAGAAGGGCAGCTTCATCTTCCTGTCGGGGTCAAAGAGCCCCTCAGCCTCGAGCTTACGCTTCAATTGCTCGAAGGCGAGCTGGAGCTCTCCCACTCCCTCCGGCTCGAGACGATCGGCAACCACCTGGTATTCACCCCTGGCCTCGTAGACCGTCACCTTGCCCGTCACCACGACCTTCATTCCTGTCTCAGGCTCAAAACGAAGCCTCGCCGCCTGGCCCTTCCACATGACCACCTTCAGCTGGGAGCTGGAAATCCGAGACTTCCCGCCATCCTCGTCATCTACCAGGGTCATATAGATATGCCCGGATTGGGCACGGGTAAAATTGCCGATCTGTCCCCTGACGCGCAGTGTAGCGAAGGTCGTCTCCAGGATGTCGCGAACATGCCTGGTGAACTCCCCCACGGACCAGGTCGACTGCTCCGCAGCGAAATCAAATTCGCCCTGCGTCTCTACCATCTCAACCCTGCCCGGCCCGCAACATCACCCTCTCAAAATGCACGGCCTTACCCGTCTCGGTATCGATGGTGACCACCGCCCCACACAGGCGGACATCACCTGTGGCGACATCGAAGGGCGCGTGCATGGTTGTCTCGAACTTGAAGATGACGCTTTCTTTTTTGCGGCCGATCACCGAATCGTAGGGTCCTGTCATTCCCAGGTCCGTGATGTAGGCCGTTCCCCCCGGGAGGATTCTATCATCTGCTGTCGGTATGTGGGTATGGGTTCCGAACAGGCAGGAGACCTCACCGGCAAAGCGCCACCCCATGGCGATCTTTTCACTCGTGGCCTCCGCATGGACCTCGACAATGCACATGGGCGTCGAGGCCTTCATCTCTTCCACAGCCCTGGCCACGGTCTTGAACGGACAGTCGACGCCGCCCATGAAGACCCGGCCGAGAACCGTCACCACCCCGATACGAAACCCCTGGGGAGTTTCGAAAACCCTTCGTCCCTTTCCCGGGCAGGTGATGGGGTAGTTGTGCGGCCGCAGGAGACGCTTGTCCCTCTCGAGGACGGGAATCACCTCCTTGCGCCGCCAAGTATGGTCGCCGCTGGTGACGACATCTACCCCGGCGGAAACAATCTCCTTGAAGAGATTCTCGGTAATCCCTGACCCCTGGGCGGCGTTTTCACCATTGGCGATAACGAACTCGATCCCATTACTGGCGACATAGTCCCCCAGCAGCTCTTTAACGGCAGACCTTCCGGGCTTGCCGACGATATCACCGATGAGTAGGACCTTGATCTCCACGATTCCCTCGCTTACCTGGCGTATTCAACGACGCGGGTTTCCCTGAGAAGAGTCACCTTGATCTCGCCGGGGTACTGCAAAGTATTCTCGATCTCCTTGGCGATATCCCTGCAGAGCTTGATCGCATTCTTGTCACCCACCTTCTGTGAGTTGACGAAAACCCTGATCTCACGTCCCGCCTGGATCGCGTTGGCGGTCTTGACACCCGAAAAGGTGAGAGCCACAGCCTCGAGATTCTCGAGTTTCTTGATATATCGCTCGAGCGTTTCTCCACGCGCACCCGGCCTCGACCCGGAAATCGAATCTGATATCTGGGTAATGACCGCGTAGATCGATTCCATCGGCACATCGTTATGGTGCGAGGCGATCGAATTAACGACCTCCGGCGGCTCGTCATACCGCCTGGCGATATTGGCTCCGATCTCGGGATGGCCTCCCTCGATCTCATGGTCAACCGCCTTCCCCACATCATGGAGAAGAGCGCAACGCTTTGCGAGAACCGGATCGACTCCCAGCTCCGAGGCTAACATTCCGGCGAGATGCGCGCATTCTTTCACATGCTCCAGAACGTTCTGCCCATAGCTGGAGCGAAACTTCAGCCTCCCCAATAAGATCACCATCTTGGGATGCACCCCTGGAAGATTCAGGTCAAAGACGGCCTGTTTTCCTTCCTCCTGGATGATGTCGTTCATCTCACGCTTCACCTGAGCGACAATCTCTTCGATCCGGGTCGGGTGAATACGACCATCGGTAATGAGCTGGCCCATGGACTGTCGAGCCATCTCCCTGCGGATGCTGTCAAAACAGGAAACGATGATGACTCCCGGCGTATCGTCGACGATGACGTCAACGCCCGTGGCCTTTTCAAAGGCGCGAATATTACGCCCTTCACGGCCAATGACACGCCCCTTCATCTCATCGTTGGGAATCTCGATCGTGCTGGTCGTGATGTCCCGACAATAGCTCGAGGCTAACCGCTGAATACAGGTTGCCAGGATCTCCCGCCCCTTGGTCTCTGCGGATTCCTTCACCCTGTCGAGCATGTTATTGAGCATCGTTTCCTGCTCGTGGTCGAATTCCTGCTCGAGCTTTTGCAGAAGGAGTTTCTTGGCCTCCTCCGGGTTCAGGTTGGTCACACGAAAGAGGTTCTGCTTCTCTTCTTCAATAACCTGTTCGAGCTCCTGCTCACGCTGCTCCGTCATCGAGGTGCGCTTGTCGAGGCTCGTGTCCTTGTTCTCGAGGAAGGTCTCCTTCTTATTAAGAAGATCAAACTTCCTGTCGAGATTGTCTTCTTTCTTCGCCAGCCTGGACTCTACGGACTCGAGATCTTTGCGTTTCGAGTCAATCTCCCCCTCGAGATGTTCCCGACGCTTGTCTGATTCCTTCCTGGCCTTGGCGAGGAAATCTTCCTTTATCCTGCCGCTCTCTTTTTCTGCCTCAGCGCGAATGTCACTCGCGGTCTTCCGTGCGGCTACGATCTTTACCTTGTAATAAACAAAGGCGCCCAACAATCCAACGACAGTTCCAATCCCGATGAACAAGATCTGTGAAGAATCCATGCTTCCATCCTCTCAAACCTGAGCAGGGCTCGAGCGGATACCGAAGGGTACAACGGAAAACATCACCGATAGCAGAAGAGGGTCGAAGAACGCGCTCTGCGCTCCAGGCCGGGCCTCGGCTTCCAACCGAGAACCGGACTATATCTGTAAACCGAAATTCAGTCGGTATAGATGGTTAGGTATCTTCAATCCCGCTCGATAATCCGAGGAGGTCGAGATTCCACCATTAGGTAAATCAAGGTAAGAGGCATCGGCTTTTCGATGCTGGGAGACAAGCTCTCCCCTCCTGTTCGCAGGAGATAAAATGCCCGAACTATGCGGCATTCCCTCACCTCGATGACTAATTCGATCCAAACAAATCGCTCCTGTTCTGCTATGAAACGGTGAACTTGCAGTCCACTGTACCAACCGGCACCACTCCCCGAATTCCGCTCCAGGGGTTATGCAATAGTGATAGTTATTGTTATTTACTGAACAAACACCAGCAGCCCTCTGGACCAAGCCGACTGGGCTCGAATCATTCTCGGGGTATCCCACTTGATCTGCCTGATCGGCAGAACTGACGCCAAGCTTTCCTGGCTCTGCAAAGCTTGCAGCCAGAGAACTTGCCGGCAGCCAAAGGGTAACAGCCAGCAATACCAGGAGAGCGTCGCAGGACGATGCGCGTACGCATCCGGCAAGCAGACAATCCACTCTAATATTTGCCATACCCATCATTGAAATAGTCCAAAAGGTTGTTGTGGCAGCAAACATACTGCCGACCCGGATTATAGATGACCCCTGAGGTGTGAGTCAATTCCAAACGCCTGGTACGAAAAAACCCGCCGGGACTCGGAAGCCTTCAAAATTTTTGTCCAGGGACGACCCCTTGGACAACCTTGGTTTGAAGACCCCGCATCCTGGCGGGTAATAATTTAAATAAAGCGGGCGCTACCTACTCTCTCAGCGTTAACCAATACCATCGGCGCAAAGAGCTTAACTACCGTGTTCGGAATGGGAACGGGTGTGGCCTCTTTGCTTTAGGCACCCGCAAATTTTAATTGGTGTAACTTGGTAGGGGTCCGACCAGGCGCTCACTCGTAGCGCTGACGTTCCGACAGGTGCACGCGGCGGAGAATGCCGCTGCGTAACACTCCTGTGCGGAAAAGATGGCAGTCAAGCCAATCGGTAAATTAGTACCGGTCAGCTGAATACATCACTGTACTTACACTTCCGGCCTATCAACCTCGTAGTCTTCGAGGTACCTCATGGGATATCTAGTTTTGCGGGAGGCTTCACGCTTATATGCTTTCAGCGTTTATCCTTTCCGAACGTAGCTACCCAGCGATGCCCTTGACAGGACAACTGGAACACCAGAGGTTCGTCCGATCCAATCCTCTCGTACTAGGATCAAATCCGCTCAAATATCCTACACCCACGGTAGATAGGGACCGACCTGGCTCACGCCGGTCTAAACCCAGCTCGCGTACCGCTTTCATTGGCGAACAGCCAAACCCTTGGGACCTCCTACAGCCCCAGGATGCGATGAGCCGACATCGAGGTGCCAAACCTCCCCGTCGATATGAACTCTTGGGGGAGATCAGCCTGTTATCCCCGGAGTACCTTTTATCTGTTGAGCGACGTCCCTTCCACCCGGAATACGCCGGATCATTAGGCCCTGCTTTCACATCTGCTCGACTTATAGGTCTCGCAGTTAAGCTTCCTTTTACCCTTGCGCTCTACATGCGATTGCCAACCGCATTGAGGAAGCCTTTGGGCTCCTCCGTTACTCTTTGGGAGGAGACCGCCCCAGCCAAACTACCCACCTACCACTGTTCCAAGCCCGGATTCACGGAACCTGGTTAGAATTTAAATAATACAAGGGTGGTATTTCAAGGATGGCTCCACGAGATCTGGCGATCTCGCTTCAACGCCTCCCACCTATCCTACACATGCATGATCCAAACCCAATAATAGGCTATAGTAAAGGTTCACGGGGTCTTTCCGTCTAGCCGCGGGTATGTGGCATCTGCACCACAACTACAATTTCGCCGAGTCCTTCGTTGAGACACCGGTCCAGTCGTTACGCCATTCGTGCGGGTCGGAACTTACCCGACAAGGAACTTCGCTACCTTAGGACCGTCATAGTTACGGCCGCCGTTAACCGGGGCTTCAGTTCTGAGCTTCTCCCCGAAGGGATAACCCGTCCCCTTAACCTTCCGGCACCGAGCAGGCGTCAGACTGTATACGTCGACTTGCGTCTTAGCACAGTCCTGTGTTTTTAGTAAACAGTCGCTAGACCCTTTTCGCTGCGACCACTTCGAGCTCTCCAGGAAACTGGATCACTCTACCGTGGCACTCCTTCTCCCGAAGTTACGGAGTCATTTTGCCTAGTTCCTTAACGAAGGTTCTCTCGAGCGCCTTAGGATACTCACCTCGCCTACCTGTGTCAGTTTTAGTACGGTCACTACTGGCAATAGAACCGAGGTTTTTCTTGGAAGACCTTCCGATCACTACAGACTCAAATGGTCCTGCGCCAACCTCCGGATTATCGCGGCGGATTTACCTACCACGCACCTCGGGCCAGCGACGGGGACAATCAACGCCCCGATGACCTTCCAGTCTCCGTCACCCCTGTCCATCAAACTCACCAGAAGTGGTGCACGAATATTAACGTGCTATCCATCGACTACGCCTTTCGGCCTCGCCTTAGGTACCGACTAACCCTGGGCGGAATTGCCTTCCCCAGGAAACCTTAGGCTTTCGGCGAATGAGATTCTCACTCATTTTATCGCTACTCATTCCGGCATAATCACTTCCACGTCGTCCAGAGCTCCTTACGGTACTCCTTCAACCTACAGTGGAACGCTCCCCTACCGACAAATCGAACTAAACGACTTGCCCCGCAGTCTCGGTGCTAACCTTAACTCCCGCTAATTTTCGACGCAGAGATGCTCGACTAGTAAGCTATTACGCACTTTTTAAATGATGGCTGCTTCTAAGCCAACATACTAGCTGTCATAGCATCTCTACTTCCTTTATGACTTAGGTTAGCTTTGGGACCTTAACTGGCGATGTGGGCTGTTTCCCTTTCGACCCTGAAGATTGTCCCCCAGGGTCTGACTCCCGTGGTACGGCCAATGGTATTCGGAGTTTGGTTGGGTAAGGTAGGCTGGAAAGCCCCCTATACCCATTCAGTATCTCTACCCCCACTGACTAATTTACACGAGGCTAGTCCAAAAACTATTTCGAGGAGAACCAGATATTTGCGAGTTTGATTAGCCTTTTACTCCTAACCACAGCTCATCGGATCAGTTTTCAACCTAAAACCGTTCGGGCCTCCACGGACTCTTACATCCGCTTCACCCTGGCCATGGTTAGATCACTCGCTTTCGGGTCTACTCAACAGTACTCAATCGCGCTATTCACACTCGCTTTCGCTACGGCTCCGCTCCTGAAGAGCTTAACCTCGCACTGCAAAGTAACTCGCCGGATCATTATGCAAAAGGCACGCGGTCACCCATTCCCTTGCGGGCATAGGGCTTCCACAGCTTGTAGGTACACGGTTTCAGGTTCTATTTCACTCCCCTAACAGGGGTTCTTTTCATTTTTCAGTCGCCCTACTGGTACGCTATCGGTCGTCAAGGAATACTTAGCCTTGGGGGGTGGACCCCCCTAATTCACACCGGATTTCACGAGGCCGGCACTACTTGGGATAATATCGAGAGGATCGAACCTTTCGCTTACAGGACTATCACCTTCTATGGTTCACCTTTCCTGGTGATTCAACTAGGTACGATCTTTGTAACTCTCTGGCCGCACAGCACGGCGGCCTGATATCTCCCACGACCCCGAGTTCACAACGCATGCTGGCTTACATGAACTCGGTTTGGGCTCTTTCCGTTTCGCTCGCCGCTACTCAGGAAGTCGAGGTTTCTTTCCTTTCCTGGGGTTACTTAGATGTTTCAGTTCACCCCGTTCACTCCCTTGCCCTATGTATTCAGGCAAGAGTGACCAGCTTTAGCAGGTCAGGTTTCCCAATTCAGAAATCTCCGGATCAAAGCTTGCTTAGCAACTCCCCGGAGCTTATCGCAGCCATGCCACGTCTTTCATCGCTTCTTGACGCCAAAACATCCACCGTATACCCTTTGTAGCTTAACTGCCATCATTCCCGAACAGCCGGTCAATCCCCCTCGACCAGGCGATCGCGAAGATCCGAAGATCCTCGAGCTCACCGCTCAAAGGTTCAGGACCAGTATCGAGAACGCTACAGCACTACAATGAGTGAACGTTCTGATTCTAGACACCACTACCAAGCTACACCAAATTGTCAAAGAGCAATGGGGACTCTCTCGAGTCACCCGCTTTCACCCCCGGCGGCCCAAGGCCGCAGACAGGGCTGAAAGAATTCTTAAAAATCTTTCCAGAAAACCAGGTTCTCACTGCCGGTAATTTGGTGGAGATGATCGGGCTCGAACCGACAACCTCCGCCGTGCAAAGGCGGCGCTCTCCCAAATTGAGCTACATCCCCAACGACCTTAAACGTCCAGGGCTGCGTGATTACGATGCCTGCGCTGAAGTTCCCGGCTTAATACCCGGGAGGAGTTCCCCAGAAAAAAATGGTGGGCTTAGCTAGAGTCGAACTAGCGACCTCATCCTTATCAGGGATGCGCTCTAACCAACTGAGCTATAAGCCCACTTATCATTCCTAAAAGAAAAGCCTACTGGCCCGCTCCAAGAGAATAAAGGCTGGCGGTGCACCGCAACCTGGAGATGCGCGATGAACGCGCATCTAAATCCAAGAAAAGAATTCCTGTGAGAAACCAAACGTGTTTAGAGATTTTCATCACTCCGGAAAACCGGAATGAAGTCTAAGTAATCCCTTAGAAAGGAGGTGATCCAGCCGCAGGTTCCCCTACGGCTACCTTGTTACGACTTAGTCCCCCTCACAGAACTCACCTTCAGCGCCTCCCTCCCCGAAGGGTTGGGTCAGCGATTACGGGTGCGCCCTGCTTGGGTGGCTTGACGGGCGGTGTGTACAAGGCTCAGGAACACATTCACCGCGGCATGGCTGATCCGCGATTACTAGCGATTCCAACTTCATGGGGGCGAGTTGCAGCCCCCAATCCGGACTGGGATCGGCTTTAAGGGGTTTGCTCCGCTTTGCAGGTTCGCATCCCTCTGTACCGACCATTGTAGCACGTTTGTAGCCCTGGGCATAAAGGCCATGATGACTTGACGTCGTCCCCACCTTCCTCCGGTTTAACACCGGCAGTCTCCCTAAAGTGCCCGGCATAACCCGCTGGCAACTAAGGACAAGGGTTTCGCTCGTTATGGGACTTAACCCGACATCTCACGACACGAGCTGACGACAGCCATGCAACACCTGTGCAAGGGTATCCGAAGATAAGACCTGCTTTCGCAGGTTGGCCCAAGCATGTCAAACCCAGGTAAGGTTCTTCGCGTTGCTTCGAATTAAACAACATGCTCCACCGCTTGTGTGAGCCCCCGTCAATTCCTTTGAGTTTTAGCCTTGCGACCATACTCCCCAGGCGGGGCACTTAATACATTAGCTACAGCAGAGAAAGCTCTAAAACCTCCTCTACCTAGTGCCCATCGTTTAGGGCTAGGACTACCGGGGTATCTAATCCCGTTTGCTCCCCTAGCTTTCGCGCCTCAGCGTCAGTTGCAGGCCAGAGAGCCGCTTTCGCCACTGGCGTTCCTCCTGATATCTACGCATTTCACCGCTCCACCAGGAATTCCGCTCTCCCCTCCTGCACTCTAGTCTGGCAGTATCCAATGCAGTTCCTCGGTTAAGCCGAGGGATTTCACATACAGACTTACCAAACCGCCTACGCGCCCTTTATGCCCAGTAATTCCGAATAACGTTCGCACCATACGTATTACCGCGGCTGCTGGCACGTATTTAGCCGGTGCTTCCTCTCCTACTTACGTCAGCTTGGCTGGCTATTCACCACCAATTGTTCATAGTAGGTAACAGGGCTTTACAACCCGAAGGCCTTCATCACCCACGCGGCGTCGCTCCGTCACGCTTGCGCGCATTGCGGAAGATTCTCGACTGCAGCCTCCCGTAGGAGTCTGGGCAGTGTCTCAGTCCCAGTGTGACCGGTCACCCTCTCAGGCCGGCTACCCATCGTCGCCTTGGTGAGCCGTTACCTCACCAACTAGCTAATAGGACATAAACCCCTCCCCGAGTGAAAGCTTGAAACAGAGGCCATCTTTCACCTGGAATCCACCGACTCCAGGCAGTATCGGGTATTAGCCACCCTTTCGAGTGGTTGTCCCCGTCTCGGGGGTAAGTTGTCTATGTATTACTCACCCGTCCGCCACTTTACTTGGTTCCCGAAGGAACCGTTCTCGTTCGACTTGCATGCCTAATCCACGCCGCCAACGTTCATTCTGAGCCAGGATCAAACCCTTCAGTTAAATATTCACCTACCCAGTAAGACAGACTGAATGTCAGGCGATGAAAGCAAAAGCTTTCGCCCTTAACGACATCCTGCCCCCCATTACCGGGAATGTATTTGAAGGAAAAAAACAGGTTTGCCAACACATGAACCAGTCGGACAAGCCGACCAGCTCGTTGGCAATACTCACGCTCGATCCTCACAGGAATTCAAATTGTCAAAGAGCACAGAAAGCCGTCATCTTTTAGGGACAACGACTCCCTGGTATTTTTACTGGCCTGTTCTGCGCTGCCACCGACCACCTTCCCTATCGGGAATGCACTCTACATCGCGAAAAGCCGCAAACCCCGAATGATAGCTTAAGCAATTCGACAGTCAATGGTGTTTTCAGATCTTTTCTTTCTTTTCTCGAATATCCGATATTACCGGCACTGCAGCAGCCCGATTATCAGACGGCCTGGAGTAGATCCACACAAGCAGAACTCCGAAGAGCAAAACAACCGCCAGGGAGTAGTTTTGCGCGACAGTTAAGCCGGTAAGGGTCAAAGGGGTGTCGTTCCTCAATCCCTCGATAAAAAACCGGCCTATGCCGTAGAGGAACCAGAGGAGAGGCATCCCCGCCCCACGCGGCGCGTAACCTCTTCCTACATAATACAATAGGAGAAAAAAGAGCAGGAAATCATGCCCGGCTTGGTAGAGCTGAGCGGGATGTACGGCCTCCATGATTTCACCCCGCTGAAGCAGGCCCATATTGAATTGATGGAACCAGGGCGGAGAGTCCTCAGGGAAATGAACACCGACCGCATAGCTTTCGCTACAAACCTTGCCGTAGCAGCATCCATTCATGAAACAACCCAATCGACCAAAGGCCAGACCGATCGGCGCGACGATGCCAGACACATCCATATAATCCAGAACCGAGAGCTTCTTCCAGCTCATGTAGATCAACCCGCCAAGACAGCCGCCCGTTACGCCTCCGTAGAGTACGAGCCCGCCCTCCCAGATCTTGAAAAAAGAGAAAATGGATCTGTGCTGGAACTCGGTGGAATAGTTCAGGATGTAGAATAGGGTACGTCCGCCAAGGATGCCGCTCAGTAACATGACCATGCTCAGGTCGTAGAAGACATCCTCCAGGCCCCACTTGCGGACAATGCGGGTGGCCATATAGACCGTCAACAGATAGCCCAGAACGATCATCAGACCGTAGCCGTGAATCGGCAGTCCAAAGAGTTCAAAGATGACAGGTCGCATGTATCGGGTTCCCCTGATTTTCTACCCCGGAATAATATAGCGAACCCGATCCAAGGTCAAAGCCGGTGAAGGCCGAAGGCATCTTTGTGGAAAAAGTTGTCTGGGAAAGCTATCCTTCGGACCGGCTTCGACCCTGACCTCCTTTAGACAGCGAGAACCACTAAATGGCCAAGAAGAGAGTTCTGCTTCTGGGTTCGACAGGATCTATCGGAGAGAACACCGACCGGGTGGTTCAGAACCTGTCCGAAGAGCTCGAGATTGTTGGGCTCGCGGCCCACTCCAGCTGGGAGCGCCTGCTCGAACAGATAGCATCTCACCACCCCGAAGCGGTTGCCCTGGTCGACCCGGAGGCCGTCGGGAAGCTTCGCGCAGCGCTTGAGAATGCAGATGACAAAGCCGGCGCTCTCCCCCGGATCTACGAAGGAGAGGACGGGCTCGTCGAGCTCGTGCGAGAGACAGAGGCCGATGTCCTGGTCGCCGCCATCTCCGGAGCCGCCGGGCTGCCCGCCAACATTGCGGCCCTCGAGACCGGTAAAGACCTGGCCCTCGCCAATAAGGAATCGCTCGTAATGTCAGGCTCCATACTCACCCGGCTGGCGCGGGAAAATGGCCGCCTGATTTTACCTGTCGACAGCGAGCACTCGGCAATCTTCCAGTCACTCGAAGCCGGCCGTCGCGAAGAGGTGGAACGTGTCATCCTGACCGCATCAGGAGGTCCCTTTCGCCAGACGAGCGCCGAAGAGCTCAAGCAGGTAACACGCCAGGATGCTCTCAACCATCCTACCTGGGAGATGGGAGAAAAAATCACCATCGACTCGGCCACCCTGATGAACAAGGCCCTGGAGATTATCGAAGCCCGCTGGCTATTTGACCTTTCGCCGGAACAGATCGAGGTGGTCGTGCATCCCCAATCGATCATCCATTCACTTGTCGAATACAGGGACGGCTCCACCATCTGCCAGCTGGGTCCGCCGGACATGCGGGTTCCGATCCAATACGCCCTGACCTATCCACGCAGGCTGCCGCTGCCAACGGAGCAGCTCTGCCTGGCCGAGCTCGGACAGCTCACCTTCGAGTCCCCTGACACCGAGCGGTTTCCGGCCTTACGGCTGGCCTACGAAGTTCTTGAACAGGGAGGAACAGCCGCTACAGTCTTTAACGCTGCCAACGAGATCGCGGTAGCGGCCTTTCTTAAGGAAGAAATACCTTTTCTGGGCATCCTCAAGGTGGTAGAGATCTGTCTCAAACAGCACAATGTCGTGAAGAATCCCGATCTGGAAAACATGTTCGCCGCTGATGAATGGGCCAGATTGGAAACAGAAAAAATACTCAAACTTGAATGCAAAGAAAGCTCCTGAAACTGGCGAAGAAGAGAAGTAGAGTCACCAACTGACCCGGGCAGAAAGTACCGGGGCCTCAAACGACAAATGACAATAAAGATCCCTCATTAACCTATGACCGTAATCTACGCATTCCTGGCAATCGGAATCATCATCTTCCTGCACGAGCTCGGGCACTTCATGGCCGCGAAGTTCGTTGGAGTTCCCGTCGAACGATTCGCCCTCGGATTCGATCCCTATAAGCTGCGCCTGTTCTCTTTCAAGCCGGGCGAATATATCGAATTCCTTGGCAGATTTCGAATCTCACTTGGCGCCTCGAACGCTGCCGGAACCGACAGCCAGGATCCCGGCCAGCCGGCAAATGAAACCGCCTCCAGCCCGGAAGCGGGGAAGAAAGAACTCCCGGAAGAAAGCGTACAGACCGAATACCTCATCGGCCTCGTACCCTTCGGCGGCTATGTCAAGATGACCGGCGAAAACCCCGAAGAGGAAGAGGGGGCCTGTCCTGACGGACTGCAGAACAAATCAGCCGCCGCGCGAGCCCTGGTGTTCGTCGCGGGGGTCGTGATGAACATCATCTCCGGCTTCTTCTTTTTCATCCTGGCATTCTCCGCCGGTGTCGAATTTCCTGCGGCAACGGTCGGTGGAACGATCCAGGGAATGCCGGCCTGGGAGGCCGGACTGCGAACCGGCGATCGAATTGTCGAGGTCGATGGCAAACCCGTCAAAGAATATACGGAGGTGCTGCTCGGCATAGCCCTTGGCGAGAGAGGCACCAAGGTGGATATCAAGGTTGAGCGCCCCGCCTCAAAGCCCGGCGGCAGCCCTGCGACCCTGGACTTCTCGGTTCCAAGAGCATGGAACCCGGCCCGGGGCATGAGCACCATCGGCCTCCAGCCGGGTGAGCCCGAGGCTGGACAGGCCGGAGAGCCGCCGAACGATTCCGCCGCTCACAAGGCGGGATTGAAGAAGGGCGACCGCATCATCGGCGCGACCCTGGGCGGGGTAGAGCTCCCTCCCCTGCCCAGCCAGCAGCTCATGAGTGTCATCCGCCGTCATATACAGCTGTTTCCAGATGAAGCCGTTGACCTGGCGGTGGCAAGAGACGGGCAGCCGTCGCCTCTCAAGATCAGGCTTGAAGCTCCCCAGGATCCCAAGGCCCCACTGGTGCCAAGGATTGGTGTAGCTGCGGGAGGGGGCACGTTCGTCAAGAACATAGCCGGAGGCTCCGGCGCCGAGAGCATCTTCCAGCCGGGTGACCGGCTTCTCTCCATCGACGGAGAACCCGTGCACAGTATGCAATGGGAGCAGCTGTCGAAACACTACACGAAGGACTCCCTCGCCCTCAAGCTCCTCAGGGCTGGAAAAGAAAACGAGGCTGTTCTCAGCGGAAATAATCTCCTGCGCTTACTGCTCACTGACGAGGTCCAGTGGACCGGGAGAGATCTGGAGGTCGGAGCCCTGCCTGAAAGCAACGCCGCCTACAAGGCCGGCTTGAGAAAAAGTGACCAGGTTCTTCGGATTGGCGATAAAGAGGTTTACTCCATCGACGACCTCTCGGCTTACCTGGCTGAAAACGCCCAGGAGAACCACGAGCTCGTGGTCAGCAGGAAAGGCGAAGAGAAGAAGCTGACCCTTTCCGCCGACGCCTTAAAAGAAGATGCGGACATCACCTGGGGAACCTTTCCGACGATCTCTATGGTCACTCCGAACGGCCCCGCGGCCAGAGCGGGAATTACCGCCGGCTCAAAGATCCACGAAATCAACGGCAAGGAGATCTTCAGCTTTGCCGAACTGTCAGCAGGTATCACGGCCTACGCCGCCGAAAACAAGGATTCCGAGGCCGCCGGGAAGCTGAAGATCGGGTGGATCGACGCCAAGGGAAACAAACAGGAGGGAAGCCTGGCTGCCACTTCGCCCGCGCCTGCCAACTGGGGCTTCGTGCTCAAGAGCGCCACCGTGGTGGTCCGTGCCGGAATCGGAGGTGCCTTCAGGCTTGGGATCGAACGCAGCATCATTACCGTCGACCAGGTCTTCCTCACCCTTCGAAGTCTGATCCGAAGAGATGTCGAAGCCAAGAACCTCGCCGGACCGGTCGGTATCATTCACATCTTCTCTCGAGTGGCGGCCGGAAGCCTGATCCAGCTGCTGTTCTGGATGGGAATGGTCAGCATGAACCTCGCCGTGCTCAATCTCCTTCCGATCCCGATCCTTGACGGAGGACATCTCTTCTTCCTGTTGATTGAAAAGCTCAAGGGCTCCCCAGTGAGTACGCGTATCCAGTTCGCCTCGATGCAGATCGCCATGATTCTCTTCCTGTCGATGGCTCTCTACGTCACCTGGAATGACATCACCCGCCTCTTCTCCGGATTTTAACCACTGGGAATAGCGACCTCGATTTCCCTGGAATAAAGAAACGCGGCGTCCCCGCTCGCTGGCACCGAAAGACAGAATGATCTACCTGCGATCCATCCTATTCGAGTGCGCCTTCGCCTTCCTGACCTTCTGCCTTGCCGTGGTGAACTGTATTTTAGGTTTATTCAACAAGGGAATCATCATAGCCACCGGCCGGGTCTGGGGAAGAGGGACCACGCTGCTGCTGCGCCTGCTTTGTGGAATCACCATAGAAATTCGCGGGCGGGAACATATCCCCGAAGGGTCGGCCATCGTGGCCTCGAAGCATCAATCCACCCTCGAGGCCGTGCTCTTTGCCGATTTCCTCTCCAACCCGATCTTTTCCATTAAGGAGGAGCTGACCCGAATACCCCTGCTGGGATATTCGATCCGCAGATCCGGCGCGATACCTATCAAGAGAAGCGGTGGTGCCTCCTCCTTGAGAATACTGATTCGTCGCGCGAAGGAAGCCTTCAAGGAAGGTAAGCAGCTGCTGATCTTCCCGGAAGGAACCCGCTCTCCACCCCGCACCAGGGGAATATACAACCCTGGCGTGGCTGCCCTCTATTCACGCTGCGATGTTCCGGTGACACCCGTAGCCCTGAACTCGGGCTCCTTCTGGGCACGCCGCACCCTGCTCAAGCCGCCAGGGCGGATCATCATCGAGTTCCTGCCGGCCATCGAGCCCGGACTGGAGAGAAGAGCCTTCCAGGAGCTCCTCGAGAACAGCATCGAGGATGCCACCATGAAGCTCGAGCAGGAATCCCCCGGCACCTGAGACAGGCGCCCGCAACCACCCTGCAGGATTGGATTGGAGTCAGGCAACCCGCCAACCCCCCGGAGCCAGGAGCTCATACGGCCTGTAGGCGGCCTTGTACTCCATGGACTTGCAGCCGTTGACGTAATAGCCCAGGTAGAGATGCCGCTTGCCCAGCCGCCGAGCCTCTTCAATCTCGCAGAGAACATCAAAAACACCCAGGCTTCGCCTGGGAAAGTCAGGATCGATGAAGGCGTAGATCGAGTTCAGTGATCGTTCCGCCTCACCGACATAGGCAACAGCGACCAGGCGCTCATCGAGACGGTAGCAGAACTCGAGGGTTGAGACCGCGTTGAAACAGAAGGTCTCATAGTACTCCTCAGGGCTCATCGTGACTGAAGGCCAGCCCCTGCTATCCTCGCGATCGGCATGATGGGCCCTGTAGAGCTCCAGCCGCTCCTCGTCAAGCCTGGGCTCTCCCACCTCGACCCGCAGATCCGAGTTTTTCCGCAACACCCTGCGCTGGCTTCTTGAAGGCTCGAAGCGATCGACCGGAACCCTGATGGAGATGCACTCGGAACAGCCGCTGCAGAGAGGACTGAACAGGATGCTGCCAAAACGCCGCCAACCCGTCTCGAGCTTCTCGTCGTATTCGCTTGGCAGCAGATCGGCAACAAGCTGGTACCTCGTCCTCGCATCCCTGTCGGGAAGGTAGGGGCATAGCTCCGGCTCGGTATCCACCTGCGCGACCTCAATCATCCCTGAGTCTCATTCACCACTCTCGGAGAGAATCTTACGATAAACCCGGCGAGCCTCATCATAGGCCTTCGCCGCCTCCTCCAATTCAGACTTGCGAATCCTGCCCTTTTTCTGCGACCAGCATTGATCAACCGATTCAAGACACCACTGCGCGCTCCTGGCCGAGGCCCTGACGGGTTTCCCGTCGATGATCACGAAAACCGGATTGGTGTGACAGCTCGGTAGAATCCGGAGAGCGATCCAGCTCGATTCCTTCAGCTCCACCTCGGCGGAAAAATCCTGGAGCTTCCCGTCGGCAACGATCTCTTTTCGCAGAACGGCCTCGCCGTTGACAACAACCTCAACAGGAACCTTTCTCGTTTCTCCCAGGCGCGCGCGCTCGATATGCCAATAGGGCTTCTGGCTGTAGGGCCGCCCTCTCAGATCAGGATTCGGCCTCTCATTCAGCATCGCTGCCACCCGGGCGCTGACCCTGACCTTGCCGGCCCGCGCAAGCTTCAGCTCACTGCCTCCCTCGCCGACCGCAACCGAACCGACCTTGAAATCAACCAGGTGGCTGCGGCCGTCGCCGACATAGGAGCGCCCATTCTTCAGCTCTTCACAGAACCGGTCGAAATCGAGCTTTCCATCGAGCTTGCAGTAAACCCTGCCGAGGCCTACCCGTTCACCGTAGATACAGGGAAAATCAGTCTCGCCACTGACCCTGGTCCGAAAACCGCAGTTCAGGGTGTGGTACCAGATATTCAGCTCCCAGACGTAGGGCGTATCGACTGTCGATATAAAATCAACGACCCCGTGAACCACATCGACAATGTATTCGTTCGCGCCGATTCCGTTGAAGGGAGGAATGACGTAGTTGGGAAGCTCAGCCGTTCCCACGTTCAAGCCCCAGCCGCTGTGAGAGAAGCCAACGACACCTCCCTGTTTTTTACCCCAGGCGAGAACCGGCAGATCCCAGCTTGGCCATTGCTCGATGCGCTTCGTGCCGGGGTAATCATCCTCTGTGAGCCTCAGCAGGCAGAGATGTCCTGCATGCGAAGATGGGAAGCCGGAGACCTCGACATCGTAGCGCATCAGATAGTCACCCTTGCTGAGATCGCTGACCCTGCCGTCAAAGAACTGTTTCTGGAAATACCAGCAGGGCCCCCAGCTCAGGACACAGCCGACATTCAGATCCTCTCCCAGGATGTGGCGCATCATCGACTTCGGAGTCACCCCCTCGTTGGGACTCTCGTAATGAGCGCAGCCGGCGGCGTGAATATGATGGTCTCCGCTGTACCAGCCCAGCTTCTTGGCGTGAAACCACCTTCTCAACTTGAAATTTTCCCGGGATGTTTTCTGCCCGGCAGGAACAACCACCTCCCTGCTGTCGAGGTAGTACTCCGGGCCCCGACCGTATTCGATCGAATACTTTCCCGTGGGCAGGGAGACGGACTCTCCGTGATGGCGATAGATCTGCGAATGGAAGAAAAAGTCCGGCTCGAGGCGGCGCGATTTATGGGGATAGATCCGGCCGCGCGTATCGCGAATGACGAACGAAGCGCTGGTGGGCTTGCCATCCTGATCGATGATGCCGAGAACGACCTCCGTCGAGGGAACGCAATCAAAGAGGATGTTCACCTCGTTCCTGAAGCCGAGATCCTGGGTTCCCTGGCCAACGTTGAATTCGATCTTGGCCTCGCGCTTACCGGCATCGCGGGAATAGATCTCGACAATTCTGTATTCAAGGTCGAGACCGGAGAGGGTCCTGTTGAGAGGGCGGGAATCAAAGGCCTGGATGTCCATCCAGCGGTCCCCCACCTGAGCCTGCGTGACACTCACCTTAGGATCAGCAGCGCCGCTTGAACGCTTATAGAGAGGCTTCGCATTGGGACTCGCGACCTTCAGCGCAGCCGTCACCCCGGCCTCATTATGCACCCTCACCAGGAAGGCCCTCCAGCCCTGCTGGATACACTCGGCCGCGGCCGGACCGCGACCCACCTTGACCCGGCTCTCGGGATTGATGTGTACCGAGAAGAGAACATGCGGCGCCAACAGGGCCTGGATCCCCGCTACGGCCTCCCGCCCCCCCTTGTCGATAGCCGCTTCGAGGGCTCCCGCCTCTTTGGCTGAGAGCGGCCTGCCAATATAGCCCAGGGCTTCTTTCACCCTGCGAACCTGCGACACCAGGGGCTGAAGTTCTACCCCCGCAACCGGCTTCAATTCATCAGGAGAAGCCCAGGAGACTGCCGGAAAACCTGGAAAAGCGAGCAGAAGAAAGAGGCTGGCCAATACGTTTCGGCGTCTCATCCGGCACTCCTGTTTTGTAGTTGGTAGATATTGGGACAGGCTCGGTGATAATACATCGAGGAGACTCAATAATCGATGTGATGCTGGGGGCAAATCGACAACATTGGAACTTGTCGTCAAGGCCCAGGCCGTTCATCAACGTAAGCGGATCGACGGAATGAAAACAAATCGGGTGCCGGTCACGATACTGCTGATCATTTGCGGATTCGTAGCCTACCGGCTCCTGCGTGAGGTTCCAGTCGGTCATGAAGGAGCCCGAGACATTCCCCGCCCCGGGAACCGCGGCCGGGAAGAAAAGAAGACTCCCGCTGCCGAGGCGGACAAACCACAAGCCCCCTCCGGGCCCGTGAAGCCGGCCCTGGAAAACGTCATTGCCGGACGCGTGGTGACGGCGGATGCGCGGCTCGCGATAGCGGATGCCCTGATCACCCTGCTCAATGATCCCGGCACGAGGACAACAACGGCCGAGGACGGCTCCTTCCAGCTCGCCCCGGTAGCGCAGAAGCCCAACGACCTGCTGATTCGGGCCCCCGGCTACGGAGTTACCACCCGGCCACGGGTCCCCCCCGGCGTCAAGGCGCTCGTCATCCTGCTGGACAAGGAGCTGACGCTTCGCGGAACGACCATCTTCCCCGATGGAAGGCCTGCCCCGAATATCGAGCTTTTCCTGCACTCCGCCGCGACTCTCGAGGCGGACCCGTTCTCGCGCGCCGCAGCCCTCCACGGAGGGCGGCCGGCGGAAGCCCGGGGCGCCAGCGACAGCCGGGGAGTCTTCGCCATCGGGGGGCTGTCGCAGCGGGACTGGTTCCTTCGCACCAGGGGTCCCGGGATCGTTGAGCAGATCCTTAATGGAGTGGTCTGGGTCAGGCCGGAAATACAGCCGATCGAGGTCGTCGTTGAGCCTGGAATGTCCATCACCGGAAAAATCATCGACGAGGCCGGGAATCCTCTGCCGGACCTGGAGGTCCGGGTCTTCGCGGAATTGGACCTGAACCTGGCTGTCACCCTCACAGAAAAAACCAACGCCGAAGGACGATTCGTCCTCGGCGGTCTCAGCAAGAGAACCTTCGAGCTCATCGCTGGAGCCTCCAGCGACTTCTTTCCGATCAGGATCGACCAGGTCGAGCCCGGCGAGGAGCTGCTCATCGAGCTGGCGAGAGCGGACTCGCTCAGCGGACGCGTCATCGATGCGGAGACCTCCCGGTCGGTTGAGGGAGCGGTCATTGCCTGGAGCGATGGGGCCGAGGGTGACTTCAAGGAGCTTCATGGCGAGTCGATGCGGGAGACCGTCAGCGATGGGCAGGGGCGCTTCAACCTGCGCGGAATCCCCCGCGAAGATGTCGAGTTCTCTGCCCGGGCCGAAGGGTACCTGATGATGAAACTCGACAAGACCCTTCGCCGCAATGCCGCCGGCAAGGCCGGGACGGTGCTGCGCATGAGCCGCGCCGGCAGGCTGCGGGGCGTCGCGAGGGATGAAGCGGGAGCTCCCGTGGCCGAGGCAAGGATCGAGCTGATGATGACTTCGCAAAACGGGCTTGTCCTGGCGACGGGGAAATCCGACTCGGAGGGCCGCTTCCAGCTCGAACTCGACTCCACCCCGAAAGACGAGGCCTGCACGGTCAGAGCTCAACACAAAGACTACCAGGGCAGCGCTCCGGCAGAGCTCACCATCAGGGATCCCTCCAGGGAGCAGCCCGAGCTGACCGTCACTCTCCTGGCAGGAGGAACGATCAGCGGAAAGATCAGCTTCGACCGGGAACGGCTCCCGGACGGCCTCACGCTGGCCGGAGTCAAGCTGATGCTTCTGCGGGTTGAGGAGGGCGAGCTGGCGGAGCTCAACCGCTCGGCCAGCAGCGATGCGAACGGAAAGTACAGCCTGCCCGGGCTGGCGAAAGGGGAATATGTCCTGCGAAGCGACAGCGCCGGCTTCTCCCCCTACCAGAGCGAACCGCTGCGTCTTGGAGAGAGAGAGGACCTGCTCCACGAGATCATCTTCACGGCGGAGAGGGTCCTCAGTGGGCAGGTAATGAACCAGCTGGGCGAACCTCTGCGCGCGACCATCTCGGCCAGGGACCTGAGAAGCAGCCATCGCAAGCGAAGCCGCCGCCAGACCTTCAGCGACAGATACGGGCGCTTTCGCCTGGGAAGCCTGGGGCCCGGACCCTACAGGATTACGGCCGAGGCTGCCGACCACCTTCCGCTGACGGAGAACAGCGTCTCACCTCCCGAGGAGAGTAGCTTTGTTCTCGAGCGCTACGGCTGGGTAGAAGGCGAGGTCAGAGATGACTCGACGGGAAGCCCGCTTGAAGATTTCTCCATCACGATTCTTCCAGTTGGCGAAACAGGCGGACAACCAGGGCGGCCCAGGGAAACGGTTTTCGAAAATTCCGGCGGCCGTTTTTTCATCGGCGGCCTGAGCAGGGGAAAATATGACCTCCTGCTCTCGGCAAACGGCTACCTGCCACTGGTCAGGATCCTTTCCATCAGCGGAGAAAAGATTTCGGAGGAGCTGGACCTCAAGCTCTCCCGGGGCCGTTCGATCGAGCTCGCAGTCGAAGATCAGGAGGGGCGCGCCATTGAAGGTTGCCGTATCTCGGTCCACCTGCAGGTCACCGGAGGGAAACCCGCTTCGACTCCGTATCGTAGCGTCTTCCTGACAGACGACAAAGGAAGGGCCCGCATCTCGGGACTCGCAACAGGCTCCTGGACCCTGGCCCTCGATCATCCGGGATACCTTCCCCACGAACCACTCAGCCTGTCCCTGGCGGCCGAGACCGAGGCGCGGCCTTCACTGAAGGTTACCCTGCTGAGCGGGGCATCGCTCAAGGGTAAATTGAGCACTCCCGTGGTCAGCGGAAGAAGAGACCGCCTGCTCCTGATGGGAGAGAAGCTCCAGCGCCGGGCTGAACCCGATAAAAACAGAAACTACGTATTTGAGGGTCTCCCCCCGGGTACCTACACCCTGCTTCACTACGGGAACTCGCGGCTGGTGGGGAAACCCGTCCAGGTTCGTATCGAGGTCGGAGCAAAAGAGGTCATCCGCGATATCGACAAGGATTGACCTCGCCCGTCAATCCTCGGCCGGCAGGACAGGGCCGATCCTCAATCGTCTCCCTCGCCGTCCACATCATCCTCCGGGCGAAGGTAGAGCGCTCTCCCCAGCAGGAAACCTGCCACCATTCCAATACCTATGAAGATAAGGTATCTCAATCTACCATGCTCCGCATCAAGAATGGGCCCAGACGGCGCAAGTCGCGCGCCCGCAAAAAAGATTACTTCTCTTCCGCTCCCTCCGCGGGAGCCGCGGCCTCGGGCTTTTCGGCTCCGAAGATCCGGTCGAGATAGTGACGGTAGAGCCCGGCGGCGAGATCATCCGCCTTCGCCAGGGCGAGCAGGGCCGCGACCCCGGCGGAACCATCTTCGGCAAAGAGGGACATGTAGGCGCTGAGGAGCTTGTGCTTGCCAGTGTTGGCGAGCTCGGCGAGACGATCCTGGAAAGCTTTCGCCGAAGAAAAATGTCCAGCCACATCCTCTGGAAGAACAGCGAAGCATCCCTTTGACTCGAGAGCTTTGCGGAGCACCAGCTCAGCATGCTGGTACTTTCCGAGCCCGAAGAGCGCCTCGGCCAGCAGCAGGGGATGAATCGGATCATCACTGTCGCGGTAGGCGCCCGCCAGCAGGAGACCGGCATCCCTGTACTTGCCATTGCGCAGCAGCGCCACGCCGTTCCTGGCGGCCGGGCTACCGAGGCGAGCGGCGCGTTCCTGAGATCGACCGACTCCCTCAAATGGCCCCAGGCTCGGTGTTGCCAGGGGAGAAGCATCCACCGGCATCTGAATACCCATCTGCCAGGAGAAAGGATAGCTGTGCTGCAGACCAAGCCTTGGCTCGATCGCTACCGGGGGAAGGAAACCCATTCCGCGGTAGCCGCCATAGGCCGGGTAGCTCTGGGCAAGATAGCCCTGGGGAATGTTCCAACCCCAACCGGGCAGCAGCCATGGCGAGCTGAACAGGGTTCCATTGTAACCTCCAGTATAGGCTTGCCCGGCTTGAGCTCCCTGGGAGACACCAACCCCAGTCGCCCCCACCTGGACGGCTCCTCGAGTCGCTCCTCTCACAGAAGAGGTCGCCTGGCGACTCGAGCGGAGTCCTATTCCCGCGCCTCTCACAGGCAGTCCCTGGGCAGCCGCCTCGAACCCGAACGAACAAACGAAGAGAGCCGCAAAATAAATGAAACTCCTGTTGAAACAGTTTCGAATCCGGGTCATTTGGAACCTCCTGTCGGCCTGGCTATATCCCCTACCTGCTCGAGACGACGACTACGGAGATTGTAAAGACTTGCGGGAACACTGCAGCGAAAAAACCGGGATTTGAGCATGATTGCCGTCAGTGGACAGGTTTATTACAGTTCCCTGCACGCAAACGCCCCCTGGCGGGTAAAACAAAGGGGAGCTGGAACTGGAAACCCGGGGCCTCACCTGAAATGAAACAACGAATCCTGCTCTTCTCTACGGCAAGCATCCTGCTGGCCGCGGGAGCCTTCTGGATCTTCTACGGTTCCGGAGCTTCCCCCGAATTTGTCCCGGCGCCGGGCCGGGGCTGGACTGAAATCCAGCTTCCCACTCCGTCCTACAGCCCGGTGGAGAAGCTGAGGGTCAAGACGGTGGCGGGAAACGATAAATTCATCGTCGAAACCAGGGAGAGAGAGCTTCGCCAACCCCTCAAGACGCTCCAGCGTCTCTTTCTCCAGCCTGGATCCGAAACAGCGGTCAAAGAATACGAGTCCATCACCTCGGACGACTTCAGGGCGAGCCCCTTCAGTTCCCCTCAAGAGCTTCCGCTCTACCAGTCGAAAGAAATCAGGGCCGTGGAAGAGATGAGCTTTCCAGCCCCGTCTATCGAACGTTCAGCCTTCCCGGCGAGTGTCCTGGCCAGCATCGAACCCCTGGAGGTTCTCACCGCAGCGGAGCTCAAGATCACCGGCATCTCGGAAGGAAAGGAGCTCAGCGAGATCGAGATTCTCTTCTCGCTCTCAGGCCCATCGGCCGAAGGTGAACATCATCAATGGAGTGGGGAGGCCCTGCTCGGCTGGAAGGTCCGGGAGCGGAAGTTCTCTTTCTTTCAGCTCAGGAAGCGGCGACACGTGACTCTCTCAGCCAGCCCCTTCCAGGATGTCACCGCCAGGGCGCTGGGCGCGAACGACTCCTACAACAGGATCCTCCTGCCCTCGATCGATCACTTCAGAAGCCGCCTGGATGCGGCTGTAGGTGTCGGTGTGTACGGGCACAACGGCCTGGCCGTAGGTGATGCCGATGGCGATGGACTCGAGGACCTCTACGTTCTCACCGCGGCGGGCCTGCCCAACCTCCTCTACCGCTGTGAACAGGACGGAACCTTCAGCGACGCCAGCCGGGAAGCCGAGGTGGATCTCCTGGATGGAACATCCCAGGCTCTCTTCCTCGACCTCGACAATGACTCCGACCAGGATCTCTTCCTCGTGACCGAGCAGAAGCTGGTCGTATTACTCAACGATGGAAGCGGACGCTTCCTTCACCTGGAAAATGCGATCCCGGAAAAAATCACCGGTTCCGCGACGCCGCTGTCAGCCGCAGCGGCGGACTACGATCTCGATGGGCTGGTCGACATCCACATCTGCTCCTATGTGTTCTGGCGCGGCGGCTCGAACTCCGCCGGAACCAGGCTGCCGATTCCCTACCACGAGGCCCACAACGGCGCCGCCAACATCCTCCTCAAGAACCTCGGCGACGGCCGCTTCTCAAACGCGACAGAGACCAGCGGGCTCGACAGGAACAATCAGCGCTTCAGCTTCGCGGCCGCCTGGGGAGATTATGATGACGATGGCTATCCCGATCTCTACACCGCCAATGATTTCGGCAGCAACAACCTCTGGCGCAACAAGGGAGATGGAACCTTTGAGGAAGCCACGACCGCCGCCGGGGTTGAAGATGTCGGAGCCGGGATGAGCGTGTCCTGGGAAGACTACGACAATGATGGGGACCTCGACCTCTACGTCGGAAACATGTTCAGCGCGGCGGGCCGGCGGGTCACCGGAGGGACTGATTACAAGGCCGACGATCAGCGGCTACAGGGTGTCTACAGACGCCACGCCAGAGGAAACAGCCTTTTCAGCAATGCGAGCGATGGCAGCTTTGAGGATGTCAGCCTCTCCAGCGGCGCGTGGTTCGGCCGCTGGGCCTGGGGAAGCGATTTCCTCGACTTCAACCTCGACGGCAACGAGGACCTCTATGTACAGAACGGCTTCCTGACCAACAGCAGCGAGCATGACCTCTGAAGTTTCTTCTGGCGACAGGTCGTGTCGCAATCGCCCCGCGAGGAGCTGCGCCTCCAGCGCTATCTCGATGGATGGGAGATCATCAACCGGATGATCCGGGAGAACACCTCCTGGGGAGGCCGGGAGCGAAACTGCCTCCACCTCTCCAGCGGAGATGGAAACTTTATCGACATCTCGGCGGCCAGCGGAGTCGACTATATCCAGGACGGCCGGGCTCTTTGCCGCCTTGACCTCGACCTGGATGGTCGACCCGACCTCGCGCTTCGAAACCGGGATGGACCACAGCTCAGGCTGCTGAGAAATACCTGGCCTGGCGACAACCGGGCCCTTTGGGTCCGCCTCGAGGGCCGCAGCTGCAACCGCGATGCCATCGGCGCCCGCATCAGCGTCACCAGCTCCGGCAAGACCCGGATCAAGGACATTCGCGCCGGGGCCGCCTTCCTCTCCCAGTCAAGCAGGTGGACCTGCTTCGGCCTGGGCGAGGAGAAGACGGCCCCCACAGTCAGCGTACGCTGGCCCGGGGGAGAGACAACAAGCTACGGAGCGCTCGACCCTGCCGACCGCTGGCTGATCATCCAGGGAGAGAAGCCCAGCCGGCTCCCATTCCGAAAATCAAAACAGGAGTCCCCGGCCACCCAAGGTCCGAAGGCTCCGACACCGGCCGAGGCGGAAGAGAGCTCGTCGATCGAAACCTGGCTCGTCGCCCCCGTAACAGCGCCCGACCTTCCCTGGACAGACTCGCAGGGCAGGCAGAGGCGCCTCGGAGAATTTCGTGGAAAGCCCCTGCTCCTCCATCTCTTCTCACGTGACTGCGCGGTGTGCGTCTCAGATCTTGGATCCCTCATCGCGACGGGGAAAGAGCTCTCCCGCAAGGGAGCGGTCAGCCTGATCGCCTCGGTCGATCTTGGCCCTGTCCCCGACGGCAAGCGAGACCTGCTATCGAAAATAAGCGGTCCCTCCATCGGACTTCGCTTTGAAAGAGAGACCCTCGCCGGCTGGAACATCCTTTTCCGGCACCTCTTCAACCACCGGCGCGACCTGGTCGTCCCGACGAGCTTCCTCATCGAGGAGAGCGGAAAGATCGTCAAGGTCTACCGCGGCCGGACCGACCCGGCCAGGTACCTCGCTGACCTCGGGAAGATACCCCGCAGCGACAGCCTCCGCATAAAGAAGGCTCTTCCCTTCAAGGGCAAGTACCTCTACCCGAACTTCCAGCGCGATCTCCTGGAGCTCGGAAACGCCTACAGCGAGGCAGGGCTGCCTCTCCAGGCCAGGGCGATCTTCAAATCAACCCTCACTGGCCGCGGAGAGAACCTCGACACGCTGTTCAATTACGCCATCTCCTCGGCCCAATCCGGAAATCCAGGTGAGGCCCGGAAGATCTACCTGGAGATTCTCGAGAAGCGCCCTGGCTACGCAGATGCCCGCAACAACCTCGGGATCCTCGAGGCCCAGGCCGGACGCCTGGAGCCGGCCCGCGAATATTTCAGGTCCGTCATCCAGGACAACCCGGCCCATACCGAGGCCTCCCTGAACCTCGCCAACACCTGGCTCCAGGAGGGAGACTTCGAAACCGCGGCGACCGTCTACCGTAAGGCCCTCCTTCACGATACCGAGTCGGCGAAGCTCCGGCGCATGCTCGGCTTCGCCCTGTTCAGAGGCGGCTTTATCGAGGAATCCATCAGCTCGCACAAGGAAGCGATCCGGCTCGACCCGCTCGACCTCGATGCCTATCGCAACCTGGCGATCATCCTCAACACCACCGAGGGCTACCGCGAGGCGGCGTCCATCTCCGTCCGCGGCCTCAAAAATGACCCGAACCATAGCGGGCTGCTGAACACCCACGGATTCGCTCTCTGGAGGCTCGGCGATACGGCCAGGGCCTCCGGGGAGTTCAAGAAGGCGATCTCGGCGGCACCGGACTTCGACAAACCCTACCTGAACCTGGCCAGGATGCTCGCAGATACAGCTCGCCCTGACGATGCCCTTGCCGCCCTCGGCGCCCTGCTGCAGCGGATGCCGGGCCATCCCCAGGCAATGGAACAGGTCGAAAAGATCCGCTCGGGAAATCCCTGAGCGGCCGAATCAACCCACGAGCATTCCTCCATCCACCACCAGCGTCTGGCCCGTTATATAGGCCGCCGCCTCCGAGGCGAGAAAAGCCACGGCTCCGGCGATGTCTCCCGGCTCAGCGATGCGGTTGAGGGGTATCGCCTTCAGCATATCCTCCGCTGCCTTCTCATCCTTCCAGAGGGCCTCGCTCAGGCGCGTTCGCACCAGCCCGGGAGCGACTCCGTTCACCCGGATCTTCTCCGCCGCCAGCTCGGCGGCGAGCGTCCTGGTGAGAGAGTTCACCGCGGCCTTGCTGACTCCGTAGGCGCCAAGGCCCCGCATCGCCTTGTAGGCGGCTATGGTGGAGATGTTGATGATCACCCCGCCGCCGCCGAGCTCTCTCATCCTGCGGATCCCCTCCCTGGCCACGACCAGGTAGCCCCGCAGGTTGGTATCCAGGATCTTGTCGAAGAGGGCGAGATCGACCTCGGCAAGTGGATCCATGCTGGGATTGGTGGCGGCATTGTTCACGACGATGTCCATGCCGGAGAATCTCTCCAGGGCGACAGCGAAGGCTTCACGCATGCCGCTCTCGCTGGAGGAATGCGCCGCGTACACCGCGACCCGGTCGAGGCCGGCCTCGGCGAGCTCCAGGCGAGCGGCCTCGAGGCCCTCCAGCTTCCTGGCTGTGAGGACGACCGATGCCCCCCGCTCGAGCAGCCTGCGCGAGGTGGACAGCCCGATCCCTCGGCTTCCGCCGGTGACGAGAGCGACCTTTCCTGCCAGGTTGAAAACAGATCCGCTCATCTCAGGCCCTTCCTTCCAGGCGAAAATGAGGTCGCCACGATCGGGTTTTCACGATAGCATCCCGCTTTCGCGGGCGAAGATCGCCCCAGCTGCCAAGAACCGAGAACGAGATCAAATCCATGAGAACGGCATTCTATACTTTTTCATTCCTTCTTTGCACTCTGCTGAGTGCCATCTACCCGCCGTCCGCGGCGGCGGCGGAGGGATCCTTCAGCCCCGGGCAGGTCATCCTGTACCAGGGAAAAGCCCGGATCTCACAGAAGGTGGATGACGCAAAGGCGGAGGGAGATTCTTTCAACTGCACCCTGCTGGCCATCAGCGACATCTCGGCGGCTGGCGAGAAGACGATTCTCGCCGTGCGGGAGCTGGTGCCCGCTGCCGAAGGCGGCAGTCCGGTTGCCAGCTACGATATCCTCGACATCGGCGGAAAACCCGGCCTCAAGGCGAGAGCGACCGCGATGGAGCTCGATGCGGCCCACCAGATGGTCGGAATCTACCTCCCCCTGCGCCTTGAAATGCCGTCGATAAAAATACAGGAGAAGCCCAGCTACGAGGTGCTGATCCTCAACCAGATTCCCGTCAAGATTCGCTGCGCCAGGAAAGTCGACGGCAACGTCTCCTCGATCAGCAACACTGAAAAAGCGAACTTTGATTTCCGGGGCAGCAAGGCGACTCTGAATAAATGGAAAGAATCCTATACCAGCGATAAGAAAACGGGAGCTGTCAACAGGATCGGCATCAACTACGAGATGTCGGTTTCCATCAACGGAAGCATGATCACCCTCTCACTTGACTGCGACCTCGAAGCCAAGGAGATCACCACCCTGGGAAAAAAACCGGCCCTGCGGAAGGGGCTCGTCGCCTTCAGGGCGGCCTCAGCGGCCTTCGCCGCCATGAGCCCTTCAACCGCGACCCGCCCATGGGTTGATGAGACCGGAAAGCTGCTGGATAAATCACCCTGGTCGGCGCTGGCGAGAGCTGCTCGAACCCAGCTCCAGGGCTTCGTGGAGACCTTCGAATCAGATGACGCAGGCAAGGTGCTGGCCAGGATTCTTGGAAAAATGGCTCCTGACTTCACGTTGGCCGACCTCAAGGGCAGGCAGGTCAACTTCAGAAAGGAGACCGCCGGCAAGGTCACCCTGCTGAGCTTCTGGGGCTATGGCTGAGGACCCTGCCGTAAGGAGGCTCCTTACCTGACAAAGCTGCAAGAGAAGTACGGAAAAGATGGATTTACTGTCATCGCGGTCAACGACTGGGACGAGCCCGCAGCAACGGTCGGAAAATTCGCCGCGGAGTCGAAGCTCACCCACAAGATCCTGCTCATGGGAGGCATGATCAGCCCGAAGCTCTACGGGGTGGTCTCATCTCCCACCAGCTTCTGGATTGATCACAAGGGTATCATCCGGAGCAGATCGGTGGGCTTCAACGTCGCCCACATACCCGAGATGGAGCAGAAAATCGAGAAGATGCTCGAAAACCGGAAGCTGAAGAAGTAGTCCCGACAACCCCCCTACCAGTCCGGATGGTTCCGCTTCATCCTGTCCGCGAGGAGAGGATCCAGCATGGGGACGCCGCCCATGACCACACCGGAGGCACCCGCTTCAAAGAAGGGGCCGGGGTCCTCGATGGCGGTCACGCCGCCCACTGCGATCGTCTTCACCTCCAGGCTCTTCCTTGCAGAGTATTCCACAGCCGCACGGACATTCGAAACCGCCGCCGGGTGAATCGCCCTGCCGAGAATCCCAACGCGCTCAAATCCCCCGAAGACAGGCCGGCCATCCTCTCCGAGAACACGCCTCGAAACTCCGTTCACCAGCACGACCGCGTCCGCGCTCCCAGCCACGGACTGGTAGAAGCGGTTGAGCTTTCGCCGGTCGTTGAAATGCCCGCTCTTGATAAAGAGAGGGGTCGAGGGGAGAGCCTCCCTCAACGCCAGGGCCAGCCGGCCGGAGGCTCCGGGCGCCTGGTAGATAGAGCCCTCGGCGGTGCAGACGTTCGGACAGGAGAAGTTGGCCTCGACAATGTCGGCTCCGGCCTCGTCTGCCCAGCGCGCACAGCGGCAGAAATCCTCCACCAGGGAAGCCTCGCCGCCGCCCTCGGCGGGGGTTCCGACGACACTGACAACCAGGAGCTGACCGGGGCGCAGCTTCCCGCGAGCGCGCTTCACATCCTTTCTCCAGATCTCGGGCGGCTGCGAGGGCATCCCGAAACAGACTGCCGAGGTCACCTCGGCCGGGTCACGCGCGCGTCTTCTCGCCTTTCGCAGGATCTCGTCGGAACCAGCCTCAAGGTCATTGGCCGACTCGACAAAGACCCAATTGGGAAGGGGATAGCATGGCCGTTCGGAGGTGCGCACGGTCTTGTAGGTAAGAATATCGAAGCCCAGGCGGGAATAGCACTCAACCCACCTGGAATTCAGCAGGATCCCCGCGGCGACACCAAGCCGGGAGTTCACCTTCGAACCGAAGAATTCCTTCTGTGATGCGCCCGTAATCCTCGGGAAGGGACCCTTGAAGCTGGGGCCGTTCCTGTAGTTCCAGCGGTAGGACCTGTCCCGGCGGTAGGTTTCGTTATTCATGACTTTTTTTCCGCGCGCAGGGAATCAATCGCTTTCATCAAAAGTAAAGCCAAGCAGGCTCCCCGACATCGTCCCGAGAACCAGCCTGCCGCCTCCGGCGGCAGGCGAGGAATAGACCTGCGGCCCCTCCTCCTCCCCGGGCAGCTTCCGCAGCTCGAGCGACCAGAGCCTGCGGCCGCTCGCGGGCGCCAGTCCGTGGAGCAGCCCCCCTGTAGAGGCTACCACGAGAGCCCGCTCCGCGGAATCGAGCAGGGGAGATGAGACCACGGCCCCCGCGCCGCAGGCCGCGCTCCAGAGAATCTCGCCCGAAGCCGGATCGAGCGAATAGACCCTTCCATCCCGGCAGCCGACAAAGAGCGCCTTCCTGCCGGCGACGACCGCGGTCAGGACCCCATCGGGTAGCTTCGTTTGCCAGACCGGCTTCCCGGTCGCGGCCGAGAGACACAGCACCGCTCCGGCCGGCTTCTGGGCGCTCTCGGTGAAATTGCCATTGCCGAGGCCGTAAACAATCCTGTTTCCGAGCCGAACCGGCGCTCCCCAGGCCGGCAGCTTCACTGGCGTTCTCCAGGCAAAGGCGCCCGAGCTTCCGTCCAGCGCGAAGGCCTCCAGCTTGCCGTAGCCCGACCCCGCGTACACCAACCCGCCTGAGAGTAAGGGAGAGATGTCGACATGCAGCCCACCCTGGTGCCAGAGTTTTCGTCCATCTGCGGAAGCGAGACAGTAGACGCCGTCATCCCCCGCTCCAAAGAAGACCCTTCCGTCCGCGACATGGGGGCTGGACTCCAGATGGCTGCCAGTCGTAAAACTCCAGAGCTTCTTCCCAGAGGCCGCGGCGAAGGCGTAGAGGCTGCAATCAGAGTCCTGGTGAAAGCCCTCGCCCACGAAGACCTTCCCGCCGCTGACGGCGGGAGAGGAAAAAACCGGATAGCGGGTCTCCGCCTCCCAGGACTGCTTCCCGGTGGCAAGGTCGAAGCAGAGCACCCGGCCGGTCGCGCTGAAGACGGACTGCTCGGCAAGCCCCACGAAAACCCGGGTCCCGACAATCGCGGGCGACGATGCGTAGGCCGGCGAGATGTGATCTTTGTTCATCGACCGCCAGGCGAGAGAGGGCCTGTGAAAAGCTGCGGTGCCATCGATACTGCCTCGGCGGAAGGAGCCGCCCCGGAAAGATGGCCAGTCATCACCCAGGGCCAGCCGGCCCGAAGACAGCGGCAAGGAGAGGATCAGGAAGAGTATCAGATGTTGTTTCATGAGCGGAAAGATCTCAACGATAGCCGGTCAGTCTCTGGAGGCCGAGCATCGCCAGCACCGCCAGCGCCAGGTAAGCTGTCCAGGGTCCCACCGCGGTCTGCGCGGGCAGCAGGCCCCGGCCTCCGTTGAAGAAGGCCGCC
>Ga0310124_10000025_pt1 | contig 94876 bp, 94 predicted proteins | sample CB11b_AW_Bot5_MG_FD_203507 | JGI IMG/M metagenome (GOLD analysis project Ga0310124, IMG submission 203507) | Marine microbial communities from Western Arctic Ocean, Canada - CB11b_AW_Bot5 | ecosystem: Environmental > Aquatic > Marine > Oceanic | place: Canada: Western Arctic Ocean | collected... | reverse complement strand
ATCATTAATGCATATTCAAAATCGAAAGGATAAAAGGAAAAATTATGGTTAAAGGTGTATTTAAACAAATTAGTGAAACCAATCATGAGCAAGTGATTTATTGTAATGATTCAAGCTCTGGATTAAAAGCAATTATAGCAATTCATAATACAGTTTTAGGTCCTGCATTAGGAGGATGTAGAATGTATCCTTACAAAAGCGAGAAAGATGCATTAGTTGATGTATTGAGACTTTCTAGGGGTATGACATATAAAGCTTCAATAGCAAATTTAAATTTAGGCGGAGGAAAAGCAGTAATTATTGGAGACCCTAATTCTGATAAATCAGAAGTACTCTTAAGATCTTTTGGAAACTTTGTAGAAAGTCTTAATGGAAAATATATTACAGCAGAAGATGTTGGGATGTCAGTGCATGATATGGAGTTCATTAGAATGGAGACTAATCATGTTACTGGAATTAAGAGAGCTATGGGTGGAAGTGGAGATCCTTCTATCTTAACTGCATATGGTGTATTTGTCGGTATGCAAGCTGCGTTGAAGAAAAAGTTAGGCATAACTTCGATGAGAGATTTGAGAGTTGGAATACAAGGATTTGGAAAAGTAGGATATTATTTATGTAGTCATCTTCACAAAGAAGGTGCCATTATTTATGGATATGATATTGATCAAAGCAAATTAGACACGGTAATAGATGAATTTGGTGTAATTCCTGTTTCAAATCAAGAATTGATTGGCCTAGATTTAGATATATTTTCACCTTGTGCTTTAGGAGCTGTCATTCATCCAAAAACAATTAAAAAAATGAAATGTTCTATTATTGCAGGGGCTGCAAATAATCAGTTAGAAAGAGAATCTAGAGATTCAAAATTATTGCTTAGTAAGAAAATAATGTATGTACCAGATTATGTGATTAACGCTGGGGGATTAATGAATGTTGCAAGTGAGCTTCAAGGATACAATAAAGATAAAGCTCGCTATCAAGTAGAAGGTATATATTATATTCTTATGAGAATATTTGATTATGCAATCGCAAATAATATTTCAACACTTGATGCATCAAATTTACTTGCAGAAAGAAGAATAAATGAATTTGCTAAATGGCATCACTAATGATTGAAAAACAACATAGAAAAAAAGCAAGAGAAGCAGTGTTACAAGCTTTGTATGCAAAGTATCTTTCAAATGAAGATGAAAAAAAAGTTTTGCATGATATCAATGAAAGATATCAGTTTGATAAACCGACAAAAAAATTTGTGGATGAACTATTTAAATCCACAATAAAAAATCAAAGTATATTAGACAAAAAAATTGAAGCTTCATTAGAAAATTGGACACTTGAAAGAGTCAATGTTATTGATAGATTAATTATGCAAATGTCGATATGTGAAATGTTATTTATGCAGGACTATGATATATCACACAAAGTAACTATTAGTTCTGCAATAGAGAATGCTAAAAAGTTTAGTTCGGAGGATAGCACTGCATTTGTAAATGGAGTTTTAGACTCGGTCTATAAAACATTATAATTTATATGAGTTTACTAACAAAAATATTTGGTACAAAATCTGGTAGAGAGATTAAAAAGATTAAACCTTTGGTTGATCAAATTAATGCTCTGTATGATTCACTTGAAGGAAAGAATGAATCATATCTAATAGAAAGAACTCGTCAGTTACAGCAGGTTGTACAAGAAAAAATTCATACTATAGAAGATAAACAATTAAAAGATGTTACCGATAGAAAAGAAATACAAAAGATACGTACAGTAATTGAAAAAGAAGTACTTGATGATATTTTAGTAGAAGCATTTGCTTTAGTAAAACATGCTTCTCGATTATTATGCGGAAAAGAGTGGATATCCGTTGGTCAAAAAATTCAATGGGAAATGATTCCTTATGACGAACAATTGATTGGTGGAGTTGTTCTTCATCATGGAAAGATAGCTGAAATGAAAACTGGAGAAGGAAAAACTCTGGTTGCAACAATGCCTATTTATCTAAATGCTTTATCTGGTAGAGGAGTTCATGTTGTTACTGTTAATGATTATTTAGCACAACGAGATTCAGAGTGGATGGGCAAAGTTTTTGAAATGTTAGGTATGTCTGTTGGCCATATTCTGAACTCAATGAATCCAGACCAAAGAAAAGCAGCATATAATTGCGATATAACCTATGGAACAAACAATGAATTTGGATTTGACTATTTAAGAGATAATATGACAATTGATGCTGAATATTTAGTACAAAGACCTCATCATTATGCTATAGTAGATGAAGTAGATAGTGTCCTAGTAGATGAGGCGAGAACTCCTTTGATTATTTCTGGTCCCGTAGAAACTAAAATTAATCAATCTTATGTAGATTTAAGTGCGCCTGTTAAATCTTTAGTTAGACAGCAGAAAGAATTAGTATCTGAATTAGTAAATCAAGCAGAGAAAATTCTAAGAATAGATTCACCATCAGAAGATCAGCTCTATGATGCTGGACTGCTTTTGTTAAAAGCAAAAAAGGGTTTGCCTAAGGATCATAAATTACAAGAATTATTCCAAGAGCAAGGAACTTTAAAGTTAATGAATAGTGTTGAATCTGAATATATTGCAGATAAGAAATTGCATGAGCTCGATGAAGATTTATATTTTGCTATCGATGAGCAATCAAATAGTGTAGACCTTTCAGATAAAGGTAGAGTAGCTCTATCTCCAGATAATATGGAAGCATTTACTATTCCTGATTTAGGAGAAATGTTAAGTGATATTGATGAAAGCGATCTATCTGACGATCAAAAGAAATTAAATAAAGAAAAAGCTTATCAATTGCATTCTCAAAGAAGTAGTAAGATTCATTATCTCAACCAATTGCTTAAAGCGTATACATTATTTGATAAAGATGTAGAGTATGTGGTGCAAAATGGACAAGTCTTGATTGTTGACGAATTCACTGGAAGAGTTTTACCGGGACGAAGATTTAGTGGAGGGCTTCATCAGGCATTAGAAGCAAAAGAGAATGTTAAAATTGAAAAAGAAACTCAAACATTGGCCTCAATTACTATTCAAAACTATTTTAGAATGTACGATAAATTGTCTGGAATGACAGGTACCGCTGACACTGAAGCAGCAGAATTTGAAAAGATTTATAATCTTGGCGTTACTGTAATTCCGACACACCGTCCAATCGTTAGAAAAGATTTTAATGATGCGATTTATAAGTCAATGCATGCTAAGTATAAAGCCGTTATAAATGAGGTAAGTGATTACTTTAAAAAAGGACAACCAGTTTTAATTGGAACGATTTCAGTAGAAGTTTCAGAATTATTATCAAAGATGTTAAAACAAAAAGGAATACCACATAATGTCTTAAATGCTAAGCAGCATCAAAGCGAGGCTGAGATTGTAGCGCAAGCAGGGCTAAAAAATGCTATTACTATTGCAACTAATATGGCAGGAAGAGGAACTGATATAAAATTAGGTCCAGGCGTAGAAGAGTTAGGTGGTTTGCATATTATTGGTACTGCACGACATGAATCAAGACGTATTGATTTACAGTTGCGAGGTCGATCTGGTAGACAAGGAGATAATGGTTCATCAAAATTCTATATTTCATTAGAAGATGATTTAATGCGACTATTTAATATGGATAAGCTTGCTTCTTATATGGATAGACTTGCAATGGAGGAAGATCAAGAATTGAGTGCTGGTATGTTAAATCGTGGTGTAAGTAACGCTCAAAAGAAAGTTGAAGAAAGAAATTTTGGTATGCGTAAACATCTCCTTGAATATGATGATGTTTTAAATCAACAAAGAGAAATTATTTATGAATTAAGAAACAAGGCGTTATTATCAGATTCAATCAAATCTTCAATTGATGAATTTATTGATGATTTTATTTATGATTTATTTGAGCCACTAGATATTAAAAATATAAAAGACTGGGATTGGCCAGCACTAAATCAAGAACTCAATGCACACTTATTGATTGCGGTGAATCAATCTGATTTTGAAGGAAAAAGTAATAAAGAAGAAATACTAAATACTATTTTAGATAAAGCCTTAGAATACTATAATAAAAAAGAAGAGATTATACCGGAAGAACTACTCCGTAAGCTTGAAAAATTTGTTGTGTTACGCACTATTGATGAAAAGTGGCGTAATCATTTATTAGGGATGGATCAATTAAGAGAAGGGATTGGACTAAGAGCGTTTGGACAAAAAAATCCTTTAATAGAATATAAAGCAGAGGCATATAATTTTTTTCAAGATTTAATGGCTAGCTTACGAGCGTCAATTGTACAACGTGTTTATCATGCACAGATTAGTGAGAATGTTCGCCCACAAGAGACAGCACCTCTTCAGAAGAACATTCAATTAACTCATCCAGATGCTTTACCTGATACGCCATCAGAACCAATAAATATCCCTGAAAATAATGTAGAAGAAAAAATTGGTAGAAATGATAAAATCAAAATACTATCTCCAGAAGGAGAAGAGGTAAAAATTAAATTCAAAAAATTAGAATCTTATTTATTGAAAGGATATACACGTGTCTGATAAAAAAAATAAATTACATTTTTCAACAAAATCTATTCATGTTGGTAATAAAATTGATGAAACTGGAGCTACTGTTACTCCAATTCATTTTACATCTACTTTTAGACAACCTTCTTTTGCTAGTACAGAAAAATATGTTTATTCAAGAGTTGGAAGTCCGACATTAGCAGCTTTAGAAGAAAATTTAGCTATGTTAGAAAATGCTAAATATGCTTATGCATTTTCTTCTGGAATGGCAGCAATGACTGCAATTTTTATGATGTTCAAGCCAGGAGATCATGTTTTAATTTCACGCAATGTATACGGAGGTGTTTTCAGGTTAGTAACCAAAGTTCTAAACGATAATAAAGTAGACTTTGAATTTATTGATACAACCAACCTAGATACAGTTGCTGACGCAATGAAAGATAATACAAAATTAATTCATCTCGAAACTCCAAGTAATCCTTTGTTAGAGTTAGCTGATATAGAGAAAATCTCAACTTTAGCACATAAAAATAATGTTTTAGTCAGTGTTGATAATACCTTTATGGGTTCTTATGGACAAAGACCATTAGATCTAGGTGCAGATATTGTAATGCATAGTACAACAAAGTTTTTGAGTGGACATTCTGATGTATTAAGTGGAGCATTAATGATTAATAATGATACAGTATCTGAAAAAATAACATTAATTCAGAATACTGGAGGGGCACTTCCTAGTCCATTTGATGCATGGCTACTTTTGAGGTCAGTAAAGACGTTATCTGTTAGGGTAGAAAAACAGTTTGAGAATGCTGGTAAAATTGCTAGATGGTTAGATGAAAACTCTAAGGTTACAAGAGTGATTTATCCAGGATTAGAATCTCATAAACAATTTGATTTAGCAACAAAGCAGCATTCTTCACCAGATGGTGATCCGGTATACGGGAGTATGATTTCTTTTGAGCTAGATCAATCAATAAATCTCGATAGTTTTGCAAAACAATTAAGTATTATTACATTAGCTGAAAGTTTAGGTGGAGTTAAAAGTTTAATATCTTGCCCCTATTCTATGACTCATGCTTCTGTACCAGATAATGAAAAAATGAACTTAGGAATAACGCCTAATTTATTAAGGTTTTCTGTTGGTATTGAGCATGTAGATGATTTAATTTCAGAACTTGATTTTGCAATGAATCTATAATTAACGCTTTTTTTAGTTAATTCTTTTTATATTGTTAAAAATATATGCCGTGGTGGCGGAATTGGTAGACGCGCTGGTCTTAGGAACCAGTATCGTAAGATGTGAAGGTTCGAGTCCTTTCCACGGTACTTATGGAAATTATATTCCTAGTTGTTATAATTCTGACAGCACTAGTGCTTTTTATTACAGAATTATTTCCAATAGATGTGACAGCTCTTTTAGTTCTTGGGCTGTTATTAGTCCTCGGACTTGTTAGTCCAGCTGAGAGTCTTGCGGGATTTTCTAATCCTGCTGTTATGACAATTGCATGTCTTTTTATAATGAGTTATGCATTGCAGAAGTCTCATATCTTAGAATATGTTATTATTAGCGTTAATAAGTTAATTGATAAATCTAGAATTCTAGGAATGATTGCATATTTATTCTTTATTGGTATTGCCTCTGCAGTTGTAAATAATACAGCAATTGTAGCAATCTTCATGCCGGTTACTATCCGACTAGCAGATAAATATGATATCAGTCCTTCTAAGGTATTGATTCCATTAAGCTATGCAGCTATTCTAGGTGGAACGCTAACGCTAGTAGGAACTTCTACAAATCTAATTGTTAATTCTATATTAGTAGAGACTTCTGGAGGAGCAGTATCATTAGGGATGCTCGAGTTCGCAAAATTTGGAATTATAAAATTTGCAATAGGCTTAGTATATATTTTTACAATTGGCTATAAATTGCTTCCTTCAAGAGTGGCAAGATCTGCCAGTATTGAAAATTATAGTCTAGATGGATATCTCACAGAGTTTCAAGTGAATGAAAATTCTCCTTTATGCGGTAAGACATTATTAGATAGAAAAATTAATGAGAATTATGATGTTATTGTTTTAGATGTATTAAGAGGCGGTGAGATTATTACTTCTAATCTTAGAGGCTTATTATTACAAAAAGATGATGTATTATTTGTAAAAGGTTCTTTCGATAATTTTCAACGTTTAAAAGAAATTGAAAATCTCGCACTTTTAACTGATGAAAAACTTACACAAGAAGAGTTAGAGCAAGAAGATCATATATTAGCAGAATGCTTGATTACTGATAATTCAGAATTAATAGGCCAAACTCTTCAGGACGCAAATTTTAGAAGAACTTTCGGTAGTTTTGTATTAGCAATTCGCAGAGAAGGCGAAGTCATTAGACGAAAATTAGCACATTTTATTTTAAAGCCATTTGATACTTTATTAGTATATGGACCTAAAGATCGAATTAATCAACTTGCTTCTAAAGAAGGATTTATTGTGCTTGGTAAGGCAGATGCTAATCTTGATAGCCATCCATTATGGTGGCTCAGTATAGCTACAATTTTATGCGCTGTAGGGTTAGCTATCTTTAACATAGTACCTATTGTAGTAGGGGTAATACTTGGAGTAATTACTCTGTTATTAGCGAGGATTATCACACCTAATGAGGCTTATTCCTCTATTCACTGGCAGGTTATTATCGTTATTGCAGCCTTCTTACCAATGGGAGTTGCTATTCAGCGTACAGGACTAGATGTTATTATAGGTAATGGAATAGGAAGTATAGTTAATTTATTTCCTGAACATCTCACTCCATATTTTCTTTTAGCTGTTATTTATTTGATTACAATGATATTAACAGAAATTGCATCTAATGCAGCTACTGCAATTATTATGACACCAATTACTTTAACATTAGCAGCAAGCTTTGGATTTGATCCAAAGCCATTTATTTTTGCTGTATGTTATGCTGCTTCAGCATCCTTTATTACTCCAGTAGGATATCAAACAAATTTGATGGTATATGGTCCTGGAGGATATAGATACTCTGACTATATTAAGGTAGGACTTCCCTTAGGAGTTATTTTATGGATTGTCTCTGTATTGGTTATTCCAATGATTTGGCCTTTCTAATGTTTAAAGATTTAGAGAATTGGCAATATGAGAATAAAGCTATTTCAAGAACATTTGAGTTCCAATCATATTTATCTGGTGTAAATTTTCTTAATAAGGTGGCTTCCTTAGCTGAGGAACTCAATCATCATCCAGATATGACATTAAGTTGGTGTAAGGTGTATGTAGTGCTCACAACGCATGATAGTGGCGATGTAACAGATAAAGATGTGGCATTAGCTAAGTTATGTGATCAACATTTCAAGTTAGATTAAATAATTATGTCAGTTTCAGTTCAAATCAGCAGTCCAATGGATTGACTAATTTTTTTGCGTCTGCTTTTGATGCATTTTTCTTGCAGCATTTGTCATAACTATACCAAGCAGACCTTTAAATGCAACCACAATACGCATTTGCCATGGGAAAATAAACACCTTCTTCTTTTTATTAAGTGCATTTACAATTTTTTTTGCAGCAATGTCTGTTTTAATAATAAATGGTTTCCATTTCGCTTTCTGTGTCATTTCGCTTTCAACAAAACCTGGACAAATAAGTGTTACATCTATAGTTGTTGGTAATGTTTTTCTCCAGCTTTCACTCAAAGCTCTTACTGCAAATTTTGATGCAGCATACGCTCCTCCACCAACCCAGGCTATATGGCTTGCGACTGATCCTACAAGAGCAATATGCCCGCTTTCCTGTTTTAGCATTATTGGAATAAATGGAAGTACGGTATTCTGGACCCCAATAACATTGACCTTGATTACTTCGTTAATTATTGTTGGATCTCCTTTATGAAGCGCATCTAGTTCGCCACGACCTGCATTCGCAATCACTAAATCAATTTTGGTAATCTTTGATAAAAAATCATCTATTGATTCTTTTGTAGAGTGTTGATCGGTAACATCGATAGAATAAGTTGTAACTTCAGCGCCCATTTGACGGCATTTATTAGCAATATCATCTAATTTTTCTTTTCTTCTAGCACATAGAGCTAAATGAGCACCATGTTTAGCATATTCATACGCAATATATTCTCCTATGCCGCTACTTGCACCTGTTATGTAAATATTCATAGAGATAATTCTACAAATTTATCAGTCATAATTCCACCAAAACTAATTATATTCACTTATATATGGATAAAAATAAAATAAATGGTTTAGCTCAAGCAATTCTTGAAAATGGAGCGCGCCAGTTAAATAATGTTGCAAAACAAATCGATCAAGATATTGTGAAAGCTTCAGAGCTCATTATGAGCAATAATGGTAAGTTAGTAATCTGTGCCTTAGGAAAGTCTGGATTGATTGGGCAAAAGATTGTTGCGACACTATGTAGCACTGGTACAAAAAGCGTATTTGTCCATGCGGCAGAAGCGTTACATGGAGATTTAGGTATTTATAATCCAGGAGATCCTACGCTTCTTATTTCAAAGAGTGGAAACACCGAAGAATTAGTACGATTAATTCCAATTTTACGTGAATTTCAATCACCATTAATTGCTTTAGTAGGTAATATAGATTCTTATATGGCAAAAAATGTAGATATTGTGTTAAATGGAACCGTTGAAAGTGAGATTGATCCCCTCGGTATTGTTCCTACTACAAGCGCATTAGCTGCTTTAGCTATTGGGGATGCTCTTGCATCCGTATTAATGGTTAAGAGAGGATTTAATGAAGAAGATTTTGCCCGATATCATCCCGGTGGAGAATTAGGAAAACAACTAGGACTAACTGTGAATCATTTAATTCATTCTTTAGATGATGTTGCTATCATTGATGAAGATAGTTCCTTGGGAGATATTGCATCTGCAATGACTAAGAAGCCTTTAGGCGCAGCATTGATTATAAACAATAAAGAATTAATAGGGATTGTCACAGAAGGGGACTTAAGAAAGGCTATTGCATCTAATAAATCTGTATCAGATTCTATGAAAGAATTGATTAATAAAAATCCTATTTCTGTTTCTCCGGCCTTATCAATTCATGACGCTATGAAACTGATGGAAGATCGTGATTCACAAATTTCTGTACTACCTGTAGTGAATGAATCTAAAGAATGTTTAGGTTTAATTAGGCTACATGACTTGTATCAAACTAAACTAGTTTGATAACGCTTTTTGCATTTGTTTAACTCCCACTCAATAGTTACTTAACAAGTAACATTTTTATGGTCTTATTAAAATCTTTTGTACGAAGTTGATAGAAGTATACACCACTACTTAATGTATCGCCATCATCATTCTTACCATCCCATTCTACAGTATAAGTTCCTACACCATTCTCGCCTTGATCAATTGTTTTCACTAATTGTCCCAGTGTATTGTAGATATAAATTTTAACAGAAGTTGCTTCTGCTACATCATACTGTAATGTTGTCTGATTACTAAATGGATTTGGATAATTTTGATAGAGTTTAAATTCATCTGGAGTACCAAGTTCAATTATACCATTACCAGCTGCTCCATCCTTAGAGAATAATTGGTAACTCACTTCAATTGTGGATCTAGGTGCATCTCCATCAATATAGATAAATAATTCTTTTTCATCTTGAGATAGTCTACCAAATTCAAATTCATAGGTTTCTTCAAGACTATCATTGTTTTCTAGTATAATCATACTATGATTATTCCTCGCTACAGAGAATTGATATACATTACCTTCATTGACAATTTCAAATCGTCCAGCAGTAATATCGTCTGGAAGAGTAATCTTAATTTGATTACCAAATAATTCTGCAGGGAAGTCAATTGGATTTAACTTTTGCTGCTCTTGAGATTCTGAGGTCTTACCTTGAGCTTTAGTCCACTGCCAGTTTCTAGTAAAGACACTAACATCATTAATATCAGCTGAACTATCTAGGCTTGGAGTTAAATAAGGGCTTGTTCCTGTCGCTGGACCTATATCAACACTTGGCCATGCATTGACAAAAGAATTTAAGTCTTCGACATCTACATCCCAGTCACTATCATAATCACCTAGCATAGCTGTATAGGTTGTAAATCCATTAATGACAGCATCTGAGTTATTACCACTTTCATCAAATACAGCAACTTTGAGATAATATTTTGTATAATCATCAAGAGTTAATCCAGTCAATGTTAAATTGGTTAAACCAACATCTTGATAAGATACAACATCTGCTTCAAGATCTTGATCGCTTGTTCCAATACCCATGTAATAGTATGCTATTCCAACATTATCTGACCAACCATCAACGGTTATTGCGACATCAGAAGCACTTCTTAGATATTCACTGTCATGTAAATCATTGATTGTAAATGTTCCAGCAGTTGGACTAGTGCTATCTAATAGATAGTTTACTTGGCTTGAAATAGTTTCATTGCCATCATTATCCACTGCCCCTACCTTGTAGTACCATTTTTCTCCTTGACTTAAATTATCATGAAGCAATGAATCCACTCCAAAAGTTTGTCTAAAGACGAATGTCGTATCAGGCCAAGGTGTAGTAGAAGGAGAGTCGTATTGATGTTCAGAATCAATATTTCCAAGAGTTCCTTGACCAAGCAAAGTACTAGTATCAGGAGTAAAGTCATCTACCACACTTCCATAAACATTATAAGAAGCAAAATCTGATTCTCCATTTCTGTTCCAGAAAATAGCCACACCATCATCGCTAGGGTTCCATGTATCGTTTGCTGCATCATAAACTAGCTCTGCTTCAGCAGATACTCCTTGAGGAGCAAGTGGCGCACCATCCGTACTTAACTGGCCAGCTGATAACAAGAAATTATCCCAGAATGAATAATTTTGTCCTGCTGTTGTAATATGAATTGCAACGCGCACTTTTGTTCCTGCATATTGGCTTAAGTTATAAGTTTGTTGAGTCCATGTACTTGCGGTATCTTGCATGTTTGCTAACGTTACAGTGAAATCTGAAATAGAAGTACCTCCCGATGGTGATAATAATACGTCATAAATTTCTGTTACACTTCCATCATTCATGTTGGTATAAAAACTCAAGATATTGTCTGTACCAGGTCTTAACCATAGTTCCGGACTAATTAACCAATCATCAGCATTTCCAGCTCCAGCCATTCCTAATCCAGCCATCCAGTGACTGCCATCTGCAGCACCATATCCTGCAGTATAATACCACCATGAAAAATCATCAGCATCGCCATTAGCATTTATATAGCCAAATGCATGTACATCTCTTCTGCCATCAGCCCAACCATATGGATTAGTTTCAAATCCTTCTTCCCAAAGAGTATCTTGTTGAGCCGTTGCCCAAATAATATTGTTTTTTGTAACTGCATCAGAATTTGATCCATCAGATACAGTTAAACCAACATTATACTGTCCTGTAGAAGTATATATATGTGATGGAGATTGTTCGGTACTTGAAGATCCATCCCCGAAATCCCAAGCCCATGAAGTAGGTGCTCCTGTTGATCTATCAGTAAATTGTACTGTCAATGGAAATACGCCTGAAGTTTTATCTGGAGTATATGCAGCATTTAATGGGGCTGTAGAAGTAAATCCTGTAGAATAAAATAATCCTCTACCATGGGTTCCAGCAGCTAGCGCATTATCAGATGATCTTCTTACCAACATATCTGTTCTTACATTTGCTAGACCATCATTTGATGGATTCCATGTAGGGCTTGAAACAGAAATATCATCAGAAACCCATGTTCCAAGTTCAGTAGCTAAGATTACCTGGTTATAATTATTTGGATTATATAATCCCCAACGAACAGGCATATCAGCAAGATCACCTTCAATATCCATCCATCCATTGGCTCCACCACCACCTATTGTTTCCCAAACTGAAGGCACTCCATAATTTGATACCGTGACTAATATTTGGTTGTCATCTTTTCCAATATCAATTGATGTGATATATCCATTAACATTAGATCCGCTAATATCAGTAGCAGTATAGCTGCTTGTATGCGCATCAGTGATTTTGAAGACTCTCCCAGCTGATGTTCCAACAAAAAGGACTCCATCGGTATGAGGTGACATTTTAAAGGCTGATGCTGTAGCACCTAGAGATACACTCATAAGTGTTTTATCAGCTAAAGTGGCATAATTATTTAATCTTAAAATTGTGCTAGCATCTACAGCAGAGTAAAATGCTTGATTAGTAGGATCAATTGTAGATGGATTAATAAAGAAACCTGTATCACCCCCATCACTTGCGTCATGGTTTGCGTATAAGGAGAAGCTTGATCCTCCATTAGTACTTCTATAAATAGTGTTATATGTTGTTGCGGTAAATTGATAGCTTGGATCAACTTGATCAATATGAGTATATGCTCCATCTCCACCAACCACATGAGACCCACTTTGAATTGCTGTAGCACTAATTGTCCAAGTACCGTTGTCTTGAGTGCCACCAATTACATATTGGCTTCCAGCATCAGGATGTAATGCAACAGAATAAAATTGACTAACATTATAGCCGGTATTTCTATTTGATACAGTTACTCCTGCATCATTTGTATAAAATATACCTCCATCATTGGAAAAAATAATTTCATTACTTGTAATAGTTTTTAGATTTTGTTGATCAACGTGCATTGATGCAGTTCCTGAACCACCACCCGTTACTTGTGTCCAGCTAGCACCAGCATCAGTAGTTTTAAATATATCAAGCTCTCCAGCATAAACAGTATTTGGATCACTTGGATCAACTCCTAAACTCAAGTCATATCCAGCCTGTCCGTTTGCATCTCCTAAGACATCTCCATTTGCATCTATAGGAAATGGATCAGAACCTCCGGCAGTATATACAGTCCAATTTGCGCCACTATCTGCTGTTTTAACAATCCATTGAATTTTTCTTGTATCGCTACTAGCAACCATACCATAGACAGTATTTGGATCAGAAGGGGCAACTGCGATTATAGTTCTGTTTCCTGAACCAATAAATCCTAAAGAGGCTCTTGTCCAATTTGTACCATCATCAGAATAAAAAATATCACCACCGCCATCACCGTAAACATTAGTTCGTGATCCAGCCCAAATCCTATTACCTGGATTAACATCGATTTGTCCCCCCAGACCTGAATGCGTAGTACAATAATAATACAAAGTGGATGAAGCATCTTGAGGTACAACAAATGTTGTAATTAAATTTGAACCTGATGAACCACCATTGGTTGTAACCCCACTTGTATAAGCACCACCACCACCATGCGTACCATCGCTGGTAGTAGAAAATCCAATACTATGATGAGTTCCATTTGAAGCATCAGTTTGATCAAAGGTATAAGTTGAACCTTTTGATACAGTAAGAGTAGCTTGTGACGAACCATTGATGACATATTTTGTTGAAGCATCAACTGTAACTGTAAAGTCTACATTGCCATTACTACCTAAATCTAAATCCATAATTTCATAAGCAGTACCATTAGAAGTATTATCCATTACTTGTGTCCATGTGGTACCGCCATCAGCAGATCTCCACAGTCCAGTATTAGCAGATCCATGCCATTTACCTTCATAATAATGTCCACCAACTCCAGCATAAACAACACTTGCCCCTGATTCATTTCTAACAACAATATCAGTAACATAATTAAAATTCTCAGTAGCAGTTAAATGAGTCCAAGTAGCCCCACCATCAGTTGTTTTCCATATACCTAATCCACGACTAGATGTTGAGAAAATTCCCATTCTTTCTCCGGTACCAACATACATTGTATTAGTATCATTTGGATCAGAGTTAATACTACCAACTGCTAAATTACCCCATGTACCATCTACTGAATTCCATGTTGGACTGGCAACTGTAATATCATTCGTATACCATAGTCCTCCAGTAACTCCTGCAGCCCATAATTTTTTCTTTGTAGAATCATTAGGATCAATAAGGATTGCTCTAGTTCTACCTCCAATAGTATTAGGACCTCTTTCAACCCAATTTACTTCAGTCATTCTTTTTGCATAAGAAAGACTCATACGTTTTTGTTCTGCAAACTCTATAGCATCCAGTATACGCTCTGTTGGAATAGTTCCTGTGTTTGGATCGTACATCATAAGATAATCATGTGCACCTTTTAAATCTGGACGTAATGCTTTAGGTAATTTTTTACTATCTTTATAAGACAAGGTTTGTCTTTTCGCAAGAAAGTCATTGATAAATGCTTCTTGTGTTAAGCGATTTTGTTCACCTAAATAATTTGTAATATTTTGTTTAATTGATTGAAACCCAATAAGTCCAACCATAGTAAAAGCAATTATATAATGTAGTTTTTTCATAATGTTATTCTAGTATTAAGTATCCGTTCTCTAATCCATTGACTGTAATGCCTGCACCATCTACGTCTAACATAATAGTATCAGCACTGTCAAAATTAATATTTGTATTCGTTGAACCATTTACTGTAAAGTTTACTGTAGCAATCACACCATCTCCATCAGAAGTTGGTTGGTCACTAGATAGGGAAGAAGTATAAATAGTCACTTCGCCATTACTCTCATCTTTAGTAACAATAAATAATGGATCAGTATTTCCTTGTAAGAAATCACCAGCAGTAACATCACCAATAGTTACCGCACTTGCATCATAAGTTAGTTTTGCTTGTGCTGCAGCAAGGCCAGTCACACCCATTACTTTGATATCCAATGCAACACTAGCTCCCGTAGAAGTATCTGTATACTTTGAATCTAAAATCATTGCTGGAGTTGGAATATCAGTCAATGTTATATAAGCGGATGTATTGGCAGTATTAGATCCGCCTTCACCAGTTACACTTAATGAAACATCATAATTTCCTGCACTACTATAGGTGTGAATCGGTGAATCTTCTGAGCTAGTTGTTCCATCACCAAAATTCCAACTTGATTGGGTATATTGCGATGATGTGTTTGTAAACTGAACACGTAATTCAGGAGTTCCTGATGTAGGTGCTCCAAAAAATGCTGCAGTTGGTGCAATTGCATTTACTGTGATATAATCAATCTTTGTTGTAGTATCAGTTCCTCCACTTCCTGTAACAGTCAATGAAACAGAATACGTTCCTGTAGTACTATATGTATATGATACAGAAGTACCTGATGCATCTGGAGATCCATCATTATCAAAATCCCATGCAGTAGTCGTTGCATTAGTAGATCCAGATAAAAATCCAACTGTTAAAGGTACGGGTCCAGATACTGGAGAGCCTGAAAAAATTGCTACTGGCGCTGGATCAGTAGGTCCTGTTCCGCCACCGCCACCATCGCCGCCGCCGCCGCCGCCGCAACTAATCAATAAAACTAAAAATAATGATAAGAGTTTTTTTAGCATGAGTCATAAATCTACAATAATTCTTATGACTTTGCCATAAAACTCTTTAAATCAAAGAGTCTTTTCTGAGATTATGACATTTCTTTGATGTAAATATTGTAAAATAAATTGCATGCAATCAGGTTTTGCACCAACCATTTCTGGAGGAAAGACTCCATATTCACTCCATAAATTTTCTAAAATTAAATTGATACTAGCTGTTGCAGTATATCCTGTAGTACGTGCCATAGAAGAGGTTTGACTTGTTAAATCAAATTCATCATATAAATGATAAGTAATCATTTTCATCTCACCTTTAATAATAATATCAAGAACAGTAAATTCTATTTCATTCTTATCTAGTTTCCATTCTTCAAATAATTTCTTAGATGTGTCAGCAATATTTTTATTATTAAATAAGCCTTTATTGCGATAATCAAGCATCAATTCTGCATGACCAGGATAGCGTAATGTCTTTTCTTTTAAGTTTGGGATATGATTCATTGTTGATAGCAATGAGCGTAATCCATCAGTATTAAATGCTTCTAATTGACCGGCATCTTCAAATTCCATTGTTTCTATATCAGATAAGGCAGGTTCAGTAACGACTTCATGATCTATTAACATCCTTGCAGGCCGTGTATACTCTTCAATGACATCTATAGGCGAGAAAGGGGCTTTATAATTAAATGGAGGTTGCGGGTTTTTAGGAAGTCCACCCACATAATATTCAAATGATTCAATATTGAATTGTGCATCCCAATATCCTAATAGATAATTAGGAATTCCAGGAGCCACCCCAGCATCAACAATCACAGTCACACCTTTTTCTTTTGCTAGGTCATTAAGATCTAATATATTTTCTGGTGAGAAGGATATATCAACGACATTTTTTCCACCATTGATAATTGTTTTTAATGCGTTATAACCTAAAAATCCAGGTACTGCTAATAATACAATGTCAGCTGGTTCAATCCACTTAGCAAGAGATTCTTCATCAGTAACATCTAGTTGAGATATTTGAATGTTGTGATTTTTAGATTGGATATCTTTAAGAGTCTTAAGGTCATAATCTGCAAGAAAAAGATTGTGATTTCTCGAAAGATCGGCAGCCATTGCACTTCCAACCATTCCAGCTCCAATTTGATAAATATTTTTCATTTTAATTGTTTTACAAAAAAAGGAACTATCAAAGTTCCTTTTTAGTGTATTTATTGCCTTTATTTATTTGCGGGATAGACGGGACTCGAACCCGCGACCTCCGGCTTGACAGGCCGGCGTTCTAACCAACTGAACTACTACCCCATAGAATTATTTATTATATAATAATGCGTATGGAATGAGACCTAAATACCCGATTAATAAAAGCAGAGGAGAAAGGACTAAACTTTGAAAGCTGTCAACTTCTCCTAAATACATTGTCAAATAACCCACAATTATAACGAAAACTCCGGCCCCAAACAAAACATAATTTTTAGTTTTATATGGCCACTTAAAGTTAATTGGTTGTTTATTTTTGTTAGTCATTTATGTTAAGTTAAATTTCTTCTAGCTAGTTTCCAAAAAATATAATTCCTTACAATTGATTTCAGGCTATAAAAGAATTAATTTCTCCTTCTTTATGGTAGCCAATAATAATAGTAGTCGTGATTTAGTACTTGGACTGTTTTTAACTCTAAGTCTTCTTGGAGCGAGCATATTTTTTACTTCGAATAAAGAGATTGATACAACTATTTTTGTGATTGAAAAAGGGATGTCATTAAATACTGTGACCAATCTTTTGCATGAAAAAGAGATTATTCATAATAAATCTTTTTTTAAATATCGAGTTTATTTTCTTGGCTTATCCGATAAAATACCAGTTGGAACGTTTGCTGTTGAAGGAAAAGTTAGTAGTAAAGATATCATTAATACAATTTTTAAAGAAGGTCCAATTCGATTAAAATTAACAATTCCTGAAGGTTCATCATCGGAGCAAATATTTCTAAAGGCAAATAACCTATTTGATGCATCCGGTGATTATGCTGCATTGTTTAAAGATCAAAGATTTATTGCAGAGTTTGATATTAAAGCCTCTTCTTTAGAAGGATATCTTTTCCCGGATACATATTATTTTTTTAAAGACACAAGCAATCGTGAAGTTTTTACTACTATGATTAACGAGTTCTGGAAGAACTTCAATAAAACATTTATAGAACGCACAAATGAGCTAGGATTTACGGTACATGAGGTTGTAACTTTAGCGTCGATTATAGAAGGAGAAGCTTTATTAGATAAAGAGAGATCCATGATATCTTCCGTCTATCACAATCGATTAAAGAAAAAAATGAAATTGCAAGCAGATCCAACTATACAATATTTAATACCAGGTCATCCAAAAGCGCTAAGGAATAGAGACTTAAGACGTATTTCTCCATATAACACTTATTTAAATTACGGGCTACCTCCTGGACCTATTAATAATCCTGGATTAGAATCGATTAGAGCAGCGTTATATCCTGCGGATACGGATTATTTATATTTTGTAGCACAAGGTGATGGTTCTCATATATTTACTACTAATCAGAAAGATCATTTAGAAGCAAAGAATCTTTACAAGCAGTATAAAAGAGAGAATCGATGAACTTAGGCGATTTAAATACTCAGCAGCTTAAAGCTGTAAAAACTGTTAAACATCCCGTACTTGTTTTTGCTGGTGCCGGGACTGGAAAGACGCGAGTTTTAACTTACAAGATATGGCATTTAATTAAAGAGAAGATTTATAGTCCCAATGAGATTTTAGCTCTGACATTTACCAATAAAGCTGCATCTGAAATGAAAGAGCGCATTCAAGAGAGCGTTAATTGTGATGATGTAAATGTTGGAACGTTCCATTCAATCGGAGCAAGAATTCTAAGACAACATATTAGTTATTTAGATGATAGGTATAATAGCAGTTTTACTATCTATGATGTTTCTGATCAGAAAGCTTTATTAAAAGAAGTAAGAGAGGAATTAAATATTGTAGAGTCTAAAGAGTTGAATATCAATTTTCTTCGTTCGCAGCTTGATAAGTTTAAAAATGCTTCTATGTCAGTAGAAGAGGTAGAATCTAAAGCGAACAGTTTTGAAGATAAAAAAATTGCAGAAGTGTATAAGCGATATTCAGAATTATTATTGTCTAATAATGCTGTAGATTTTAATGATTTAATTGGAATGCCTCTTAAATTGTTTAAGCATAGTGATGCTTTACTAAAAAAATATCAACAGTCATGGAAGTATATACTAGTCGATGAATTTCAAGATACTAATTCACCTCAATTTGAATTAATTAGTCTTTTAGGTGCTAAACATCAAAATATTACGGTTGTAGGAGATGATGATCAATCTATTTACGGTTGGAGGGGAGCAAATATTGATAATATCCTAACAAATTTTAAGGATACATTCCCAAAAGCTGTAGAAATTAAGTTAGAAAAAAATTATAGATCTACTCAGCGTATTCTTGATGGTGCGTGGTCTGTAGTTAAGAATAATATTAATAGAGTTGAGAAAAAATTAGTTGCTACTAAAGATCTAGGAGAAAAGATATCACTTATCTCTACTGGAAGCGATGAAGATGAGGCGAATGCAATATGTGATTCTATAAAAAAAGAAATCAAAATTAATAAAACTCCATTTAATGATTTTGCTATACTCTACCGTACAAATGCACAATCTAGAATGATTGAGCAAACCATGATTAGAGAAGGCCTTCCATATCGTATTGTTGGAGGTACTAAATTTTATGACAGAAAAGAAGTTAAAGACGTCCTGGCTTATCTAACCTTAGTATGTAATCCAAATGATAATATTGCATTAAAAAGAATTATCAATTTTCCAGTTAGAGGGATTGGTGAAAAATCTATTACTATCTTTAATGATTTAGCATTAGAAAAAGGCATTTCATTATTTGACAGTTTAAAGTCTTGTAGGGATATAAAATTGAGAGGGAAACAGCAAGATTCAATTGAACAGTTTTATTTATCAATTAATAAATTTTACGATTTATTAGAAACCTTAGATTGTAAAGAATTGATACGTGTTTTGTTAGAAGAATTTAATATTGAGAATTATTATAAAAATAATCCTGCAGAACAAGATCGTTATAACAATATTCAAGAATTAAAATCGAGTGTTGATCGTTTTTCTGAAGAAAATCCAGGTGCTCATTTGAAAGATTTTTTACAGGAAATATCGCTTTATACCGATCTGGATGGATATGATAATAGTAAGTCACGTGTGGCACTTATGACAATCCATACAGCAAAAGGGTTAGAATTTCCTACAGTTTTTGTTTCTGGTTTGGAGCAAGGCCTATTTCCTTTGATACGAAGCGATGATGATCCAGATCAATTAGAAGAAGAAAGAAGACTGTTTTATGTGGCAGTAACAAGAGCAATGGAGAGAGTCTATTTGCTGAATGCGCAGCAAAGAAGAACGTTTGGTGGATTAAATAGATCATCTTTTATACAGTCTGATTTTTTAAATGAAATTGATAAAGATGTAATACAGGTTAAGCCTTATAAAACAGTTAGGATAAAAAGATTCGTACGTTCTGGCGGTAAAAAAATATTTCAAATATCTAGAACCGTCACACAATTTGATGATTTCAAAAAAGGCGATCAAGTACAGCATAATCTTTTTGGTATCGGTACCATTTTAGTATTAAGTGGAACCGGTGAAAATCAAAAAGTTGGTGTTGAATTTGATGGCGGATTAAGAAAAAAGCTTATCGTTAAATATGCTAGACTAAAAAAAATAGATTAGGTAATTTGAAGAATGCAAAATTTAATACCATGTAGATTTCATGTAGAAGTTGAATCAGTCTTAAAGACTGAAGGTCTGAGAGCTACAAAACAGCGTTTAGATATTTGGGATGAATTGTCTGGAACAAATAAGCACAGAGATATCGAGACTATTCTTCAATCTCTTAAAAAGAAAAAAATCAATGTTTCGAGAGCAACTTTATATAGAACAATTGATGTGTTTGTAAAACACGGCTTATTAAAAAAATTCATTTTAGATGATGGTAGATTTTTATATGAGCATAATAAAAAATCTATTACCCCACAGCATGATCATATTGTATGCGAAGATTGCGGAGAAATTTTTGAGTTTTTTGATAACAATATATCAAAGATTGAAGATAAAATTGCTAAAGATCTTAATCTTAAAGTTACAAAAAGAGTTCATCAATTATCTGCTACCTGTATGGGTACTCAGTGTAATCATCCTAAAAGTTAGTTTTTAAATGAAATCAATCCTTATTAGTAATCTAGTTTCTGGAATGAAGCTTCAAGGCTTCTATCTTTGCATAGAAAAAAAATTGAGAAGAAAAAAAGACGGCTCTATTTATCTCGATTTATTATTACAAGATAAATCAGGATTAATAAGAGCTCGTATATGGGATAATGTAGAATCTTTATCAAAAAAGTTTGATGTAGGAAATCCTGTTGCTATTAAAGGTAGTACCTATAAATACGGTGATAGTATTTTTATTAAAATAAAGAATATCACTAGAGCATCTATTGAAAAATATGCAAAGTATGGTTTTAGTTCATCTGATTTAATACCAAGTTCAAAAAAAAATCCAAAACAATTATGGATTCATTTGATTAAGGAAATTGATCAAATATCTAAAATTCATTTAAAGCAATTAGTAAAGAAAATATTAGCAGACCATAAACAAAAATTTCAGATTTATCCAGCTAGCATTTCATATCAATATAATTATCAAAGTGGTTTGATTGAGCAAACTGTTTCATTGATTAAAATTTCTAAAATTTTAGGAAAGCATTATAAGGTGGATACAGACCTACTATTAACCGGAGCATGTTTACATCAAATTGGGAAATTGTATTCAATTAATATGGGATTTTCTCAGGTAAAATCAAATGAGAGACAATTGGTAGGCAATGCTATATTATCTAGGGATATTGTTAATAATTATATTAGACAAGTAAAGCATTTTCCAGATCAAGATAAAGTAAGATTAGAGCACTTAATCTTATCTTATCAAGGAAGGAAAGAGTGGCAAAGTCCTGTTGAACCTCAAACTTTGGAAGCTGTCCTATTGCATACAATTAACTATATGGATTCACAGGTTAATGTCATGAGCAAGAAATGACTAATAAGTTTATTTTAGTTTATCTTCTAACTATATCTATATTATTTGGGCAAAGCCATATTAGTTATGATCTTTCAAATCAATTTGGGGTTGTTTTGGATAACAATCAGATTATTTGGGATAATGATGAAAGGTTTGACGATTTATTAATTGACAGGTCATCTACATATTTTAACAATAAATTCTCTTCTTTTGATTTTAATAACATGCCAAGTGATTCTTCTTATGTAAAAAGTAAATTTCAATATGAATTTGGAGATTATGGCTTTGATAAACTAAATATTGGACTTAAAAAGCATTCAGAAAAAAATGATTTCCAATTTATAGCAATGAAGAAAAGCTTCTTTGGAACTTACTCTGAGTTTGCCAATAAAGATAGTAGCCCATTAAGTTTATTCTATAAAGTTGATTATGTTACTAGTCTATCAAATGGTAGTTTATATTTTTCTGCAGGATATTTCAGAGAGGATTCAAAATTTCTTTTTGATACTAGCTCAGACTTAACTTTAGATAATTCAGCTAATGAAGAATTCTCTGACTTCTTATCATCTACAGTAGGGAGTATAATCAATAGAGATGATTGGGAATATAATTTTGAGCTGAATCATATTAATAAATATACCGATAGAGTTATTACCGAATATAGCATTAGTCATGAAATTGATATTGAAAGAAATCGATTTAATTTTAATGCTAATAATGGTAAGTATATATCAATAAAGTCTTTTATCGATAATATCTATTATTTTGATAATAATACTCAAAAAGGATATAGTAGAAATGTATTACAATTATCAAATAGTAATAGATTTCGGTTTGGAGACCTAACATATGGTATTGATTATATTGCAGATCAAGTATCTCCTAACATTGCTTATGAAACTAATTTTGGCACTGTTTTCTTATCATTAAAAAGACATAATAAGTCTAACACTATTTTATTTGATAGCTATGAATTTTATGAAAGCAACGATTCTAGTAGTCAAGATATAGAAAACTGGGATTCGTTAATTTTAAAAATTGATTCATTTGTAACCTTAAAATTTGTTCAAGCAAGTAATGTAACTGCTAAGCAATTGTTAGGAGATGTTTCAATCCCTGAGGATGATGGATATCGCTCACTTTCAGATGACATGTTGTCACTCAAAACTAAGATTTCAATACCTATCAGAGCTAGCAAGATCGATTTAATTTATTATCATAATTTCTATGATAGTTTTATTAGCTCTAATAGATCAGATATACTTGAAATGTATTATCATTTTAACACATCTTTAGTTGATAAAAAACTTGGAATTAAAGGAAAGGTATCGCTCCAATATTTAGCTGCTAATAAATCCAAGTATTTTTTTGACTATTTTAGAAATATGCCCATTATATCAAATGATAGCTTAAGCTATGATGATAGCTACAATATTGGACTAGATTTAGATATATCTATTGCAGATGTTCTCTTAACGGTACGATTAAAAAATGCACTTGATCGATTGCCAGTTGATGGAGATTATTCCATCAATAATGCTGAGCTCTTCAATCCAATGAACAGTCTCCTATCTTTTGGTATTATTTGGGAATTTGACGATTAAATCTCAATAATTAAAGTAGCTGGGACTGTTCTAGAATTTCACTAGTATTCCCTACATTTACTTTGGGATATCTTAATGTTATTTTTATAAAATGTGAGTGATTATTTTCATAAATTCATAAAGAATGAAAACAAATAATCCAAATCTAAACATCAACAACAATGTCACTCTTGTGTTAAATGCTAGTTATTTACCGCTTGCAGTTTGTTCTTCCAAGCGTGCTTTATGTTTATATTTTTTAAATAAAGTTGATGTGCTAACGAACTATGATCAGTATATATATTCTCCTTCAACTCGAATAAAAGTACCTAGCGTTGTAAAGCTAAAAACATATGTATCGTATAACAGTCTTGAAGTCGTTCTGAATAGAAAAAATTTATTACTTCGAGATAATTCATGTTGTCAGTACTGTGGGTCAAAATCAAGCTTAACAGTTGATCATATCATTCCAAAATATCAAGGTGGTTCGGATACATGGAAGAATCTGATTGTAGCTTGTTCTCCTTGTAATGCAAGGAAAGGAAATAGAACACTAAAAGAAGCAAATATGAAATTAATGAAACAACCAAAAAAACCTAATAGATTCATGTACTTTAATCAGTTTGTAAAAGATAGAAATTTAGGCTGGAAAGATTATTTATTTATAAATAGAAATTAGAATGAAGAAAAAAAGAATATTAAGCGGAGCACAGCCTTCAGGGTTATTACATATCGGAAATTATTTTGGTATGATTAAAAGAATGATTGATTTTCAAGATTCTTCTGATTTGTTTTGTTTTATCGCAAACTATCATTCTTTGACATCTATTAGCAATAAAGAAGAGCTAGAGAAAAATACCTTTAATGCATTTTCTGATTTATTAGCTCTAGGGTTTGATTCTGAAAAATCTACAGTATGGGTTCAATCTCACGTACCAGCAGTGACAGAGTTAACATGGATATTATCTAATTTTACAAGCGTTGGCTTAATGCAAAGATCAACATCCTATAAAGATAAAGTCGCAAATGGACTGACGCCTAATATGGGACTGTTTGCTTATCCCGTATTAATGGCATCAGATATTTTAGCATTTCAATCTGATATTGTTCCTGTCGGAAAAGATCAAAAGCAGCATTTAGAAATGACAAGAGATATTGCTATAAAATTTAATAATACTCATGGACCAGTTTTTACTATTCCAGAAATTGATATTGATGAAAGTAGTGAGATAATTTTTGGAATTGATGGCAAAAAAATGAGCAAATCTTATAATAATACTATTCCTATTTTTGGTAGTGAAGAGTATATGAAAAATCAAATAATGAATATTGTAACTGATTCTGCTGGTTTGAATGAGCCTAAAGATACAGATACACCCCTTTTCAATATGTATGCATTATTTTTAAATGATGATGAAAAAAATGAACTGAAAGATAGATATGCTAAGCCAGGTTTAAAGTATCTGAGCATAAAAAATGAATTATATGAACATATAATGGATTATTTTTCTAAGCAAAGAGCTTTGAAGCAGCATTATTTAGATAATCCAGATAATATTTTTGATCTAATGGATATAGGAAGAAAAAAAGCCGAATTTATTGCATCTGATACGCTATCAAATGTCAAAAAATCTATTGGAATGGTCTAAATAGTGTTTAATGTAAAGTTAGAAAATTTTGAAGGACCATTAGATTTACTTTTATATTTTATTAAAAGAGATAAAATAGATATTTATGATATTCCAATTTCTAAAATCACATCAGAATATATTGATGTGCTTAACACTGCTAAAAAATTAGATGTTTCAATAGCCGGAGAGTTTCTTTTTATGGCATCATTACTATTGAGATTAAAAACAAGAATGTTATTGCCTAGACAGCAAGATGAGGAAGGATTAGATATTGATGACCCGCGAATTAGTTTGATAGATCAATTATTACAGTATAAAAATTTCAAAAATATTGCATATCAATTAAAAGAAATGCATGAAAAAAATAAAGATTTATTTTATCGCCCAAATGATAAGATTGTTTTTGAAAAAATGTCTAATCCTGCAGATTTTTTAAACGAAGTAAGTTTGTTTGATATATCAAAAATCTTTCAATCTGCTATCGATAATGGGCCACAAGATAATCCACTTACTCTGGTAAGAGAAACAATATCATTGCAAGAACAAAAACAGTTTATTATTTCTAATTTTAAAAAGAAAAAAGTGATTTCATTGGCTACTTTGATTAAGAAATTAAAAAGTAAATTAGAAATTATTGTTACATTTTTGGCTGTATTAGATATGATTAAGGAGTCTGAATTGATTTGTAAACAAAAAAATACTTTTGACGATATTGAAATTAAATTAAATCTTATAACGGCATGAAAGAACAACAATTAATTATAGAATCTTTATTATTCGTTGCATCTGAACCTCTTTTGCAATCCGATGTAAGTAGAGTATTTGATGAATATGATGTCCCATCGTTAGATGAGGTTGTTAATGATATTAATATTAAATATTCTAATCACGCTTTTGAAATTAAAGCTGTAGGAGAGGGATATATGCTTGTTAGTAAAAAAGAATTTGAACCGTTTATATCTAAGTATATTCCAACTAAAAAGCTTATGCTATCCAATGCAAGTCTAGAAGTTTTGGCAATTGTAGCATATAGGCAGCCTATATCAAGAATAGATATTGAATCGATAAGAGGGGTGGATTGTAAAGGTGTTTTAAAAAATCTATTGAATAAAAAACTAATAAAGATAGGAGGTAGAGATGATTCGTTAGGTAAAGCATTGCTTTATCATACTACCGATGAATATCTAAAACACTTTGGATTAACAAGTTTATCTGAAATGCCAACAAGTAGTGAGATTTCTGAAATTATAGATTCTGAAGATAATGGAATCATTAATGAAGTTATTTAAATTCATTTCATCATCTGGAATTATTTCTAGAAGAAAAGCACAAGAATCCATTCAATTAGCAATGGTTACTGTTAATAACGTAGTAGTCATGAACCCTTTTGCTGATATTGATTCTTTAAAAGATATTATTAGATTAGATGATCAAAAAATTATTTTAAACTCAAATACTACCACAGTAGTTTTGTATAAACCTAAAGGATTTATTTCATCTAGAAGCGATGAAATGGGTAGAAAAACAATTTTTGATTTAATTCCTAGAAAGCCTTTTTTAAATCATGTAGGTAGATTAGATAAAGATACCACTGGTCTAATTTTGTTAACTAACGATGGAGATTTATCTCAGTTCCTGACTCATCCTAAGAATAAAATACCAAAAGAGTATGTTGCACAGACTAATGAATTCATTAATGATAAAATTATTAAAAAAATTGAAAAAGGTATTTTTATTGGTTCGGGGGAAAAAGGTAAAGCAAAAATTATATCACAAGAAAAAATTAAGAATACAATGCATGTTAATATGATATTAAGACAAGGTAAAAAGAATGAAATAAGAAGAATATTTAAGTTTTCAGGTCTTAAGTTGATAGCTTTAAAAAGAATAAAGTTTGGTAATATTACATTGAATCAATTGAAAGAAGGCCAATGGAGAGAATTAACAAAGAAAGAAAAGCAATATTTAGACAAAATAACAAGAAAAGGATAAGATTTTAAACATCTTGGCATTTATTGAAAGAGAAACTAACTTTCTGAGAATTTTTTATGATAATAACAATTGATGGACCTGCTGGCGTTGGTAAAACTACTACCGCAAAAAGACTAGCAAGTAAGCTAGGATACCAATATTTAGATACTGGAGCTATGTATAGAGCTGTTACTTATTTTTTCAGACAGAATTCTGTCGATATAAGCTCTGAAAGTCAGGTCAAAAAAATGTTAGATATTTTAAATTTGGAATTAGACTGTACCTCTAATGATGATATGATAGTACTATTAGATAATAAAGATATTAGCTTACTAATTCGTAGTAAAAAAATTACGAATGCAGTAAGTAAAGTCAGTGCATTGCAAACTGTAAGAGAAAGAATGGTAAAAATACAGAAAAATACCGCAAAGAATGGTAACTTTATTGTTGAAGGAAGAGATATCGGAACAATAGTTTTTCCAGATGCAAAGTATAAGTTTTTTCTGGTAGCTGACTATGATACTAGAGCAAAAAGAAGATTAAAAGACTTTAAGAGAGTAAATGAGGAGTTAAACGTTAACAAAATAAAACAAGATTTGACAGATAGAGATCAGTACGACAGTAGTCGTAAACTTTCTCCATTGAAACAAGCAAATGATGCAATTGTAATTGATACATCAAACTGCACTATTGATGATCAAGTTAATCAAATCTATAAACACATTGAAAGAAACTAAATAATATGAACGATCAACCTAAACAAGACATAAATAACGAAGTAGTAGAAGAAGCAGTAGTAGAAGCACCAGTAGAGCAACAAACTACTGAACAAGTTTCAGAAGATAAACCTGTATTAGAAGAAGTATCTTCTAAAAAAACAATTAAAGATTATTTGAGCAAAGATTTATTTGCAGGCATTAAAGTAATTTCTGGCAAAGAAAATCAAGTTGAAGTTGAAAAATTGGATGATGACATTTTAGCAGAATATGAAGGCACATTTAATGATATATCAGAGAATCAAATTATATCAGCAAAAGTAATTGGTATCAGCGATAGTGATATTATGGTAGATATTGGTTTTAAATCAGAAGGCCTAATTAGTAGATCAGAATTTAATAACAAAGACTTACCTGAGATTGGATCTAATATCGATATATTTCTTGAAAAATTTGAAGATACAGATGGAAACATTACTTTATCAAAATATAAAGCAGATTTTATTAAGAGATGGGATGAGCTAAAAGATTTTTGTGAAAAAGCTGAACCTGTACAAGGAAAAATTATTAAACGTGTTAAGGGAGGTCTTGTAGTAGACTTAGGAGTTATACAAGCTTTCTTACCAGGATCTCAAGCTGATGTTCAACCTATAAAAAACTTCGATGATTTGATTAATAAGGAATTTGATTTTCAAATTGTAAAAGTAGATGAGTTAAGAAAAAATCTTGTGGTATCTAGAAAAGCAATATTAGAAGAATCGCTAAATGAGAAACGACAAGAATTAATGACAAAGATTGAAGTAGGTGCACAGTTGCAGGGTCTGATAAAGAACATAACGGATTTTGGTGCATTTGTTGATTTAGGTGGTGTTGATGGATTGATACATATCACTGATTTTTCTTGGGGTAGAATTAACCATCCATCTGAAATTGTATCGATAGGAGATGAAATCACTGTTCAAATTATTGATTACAATAAAGAGACATCAAGAATATCTTTAGGATTAAAGCAATTAGTAGATAATCCTTGGAAAACGATACCAGATAAGTACAGTGTTGGAGATATTATTACAGGTAAGATCGTTAGTATCATGAATTACGGTATTTTTATTGAATTAGAGAAAGGTATTGAAGGTTTAATTCATATATCTGAAATATCATGGACAAAAAATATTCAAAATCTCCCAGATCAATACAAAGTTGGCGATTCTTTAGAGTCAAAAATCTTATTTATTGATGCTAACGAGCAAAAAATTAGTTTGGGTATTAAGCAATTGACTCAAGATCCATGGAATGATATATCTTCTAAAGTAAGTATCGGCGACAAAAAAGAAGGCGCAGTTAATAAAGTCACAAAATTTGGAGCATATGTAGATTTAGGAAAAGACATTGAAGGCTTTATAAGAAATACAGATTTTCATTGGACAAAAAATCCGCTACACTCAAAAGAATTTGTTAATGAAGGTGATATAATCAAGTTTGTTGTTGTAGACATATCAGATAAAGATAGAAAGATCTTATTAAGTATGAAAGATCTAGCCGAAAATCCATGGTCTGGTATAGTAGAAAAATATTCTGCAGGTGATAAACTTAAAGGAACTGTTTCAGCTATAAATGATTCTGGGGTTGTAGTTGATATGGGTGATGATATTGTAGGTTTTGTTCCTTCAGATCAAATTTCAAAAGAATTAAAGAAAGATTATTTACCTTCTATTGAACCAGGTGGCACTATCGATTTATTAGTTGTTGAGGTTAAAGAAAAAGATAAGAATGTCATCTTAATGCTTGATCAGCCTGATGCCGATTAACACTAACCAGATCAAAAGACTTTTATATTCTTTTGTTATCGCATTTATTATTTGGTTTTTTATTAAGAGTGAAGATACTTATTCTATTACAACAAAAATTCCTTTAGTTGCACGTAATCTTCAAGAGCAAAAGACCTATAAAGAAGAAGTTCCTGAAAGCATTATTGTTACTTTGAAAGGTTCAGGTAGAGCATTTATTTGGCTCAGATTCTTTGAGAATTTTTATGAAGATTACAAAGCTGTTCTAGATTTAAGTAGTATTGCAGACGAATATAATTTTGAACTCGATCAATATTATAAAAATAATCCAGAAAAAATAGTCTTACCATCTTCGTTAGATTTAGAATTCGTTGAAGTTATATCTCCTAGAAATATAAAAATTAAGTTAGATCAGTATTTGGTGAAGAAAGTACCAATCAAATCACAAGTATTTATTTCAGCTAATCCAGGATATATACAAGTTGGAGATGTAAGTTTTTTACAAGACTCTGTTAGTATTGGTGGACCTCAAGAAATTGTAGATAATATTACATTTGTCAACACTGAAAAAGATACTATGTTAAATTTAATAACATCAGTAGATAGAGAATTATTAATCATAAATCCAGATAAATTAGTTGATTTTGATCCAAAGAAGGTTCAAGGATTTATTGATATTCAGCCTATTAGTGAAACAATTGTAACAGGAATACCTGTAAAATTGATTAATAAGCCTAACGATGTGAATGTATTTGTTAACCCCGCTACAGTTTCACTCACTATTGTTGGAGGGTTAAATAAAATTGCTAGTATTGTCCCTACAGATATAGAAGTTTTAATTAATTTTGAAAAGTCTTGGACTTCAGATAAACAATTTTATTCACCAGAGGTTAAGATCCCTGACACTATTATGGAATGGAAGGATTTATCTCCAAATAATTTAGAAATTTTAGTTATAAAAGAAATCAATTGATTATTTTAGGAATAGAGACATCTTGCGATGAAACTGGTGTAGCTATATGCAATAATTCAAAAATCATTTCTAGTTACACAAAAACACAATCGATCCATACAAAATTTGGTGGAGTAGTACCCGAAATTGCATCAAGAGAACATGAAAAATTTTTACCTGAAATTACAGATAAAGTTCTCAAAGATTCTAAATTGGAATATTCTGATTTAGAAGCAATTGCAGTAACAAGTGGGCCAGGGTTAATGGGTTCGCTATTATCTGGTATTTCTTTTGCTAAAGGTATGTCTCAAGGTTTAGGTATCCCTATTATACCTATTAACCATTTAGAAGCACATTTGAATTCAGCGTTTATTGAATTTGAAGCATTAGATCCTCCTTTTATTAATTTGCTTGTTTCCGGTGGTCATACGCAAATATGGCTTGTTAAAGATTTATTCGAATATACTTTATTGGGAGAAACGTTAGATGATGCCTGTGGAGAAGCTTTTGATAAGGGAGCCAAAACATTAGGATTAAATTATCCAGGTGGACCAGAAATAGAAAAATTAGCTATAAAAGGAAATAAAGGATTAATAGATTTTCCACGTCCAATTATTAATGATGGAACTTATAATTTTAGTTTCAGCGGTCTTAAAACATCTCTCATTAATTGTGTTAATAAGAATGAATATGCTTTGAATGATGTTGCTGCAAGCTATCAAGAAGCAATTGTTGATTGCTTAGTAGGAAAAATGAAAAATTCTATGGATGATTTAAATATTAATACAGCGATAGTGTGCGGTGGAGTTGCCGCCAATCAAAGACTAAGAGAAAAACTAGGCAAGCTAGACAAAACTATTATTTTTCCATCGTTAAAATATTGTACAGACAATGCAGATATGATTGCATTTTTAGGAGAAAAAAAGATTAATAATAATTCCGCCAAAATTGGCATTAATTTTTCTGCATATTCTAGAGGGATGGTTCTTTAGTTATGAAAAATAGCCAAAAATATGTTTTATGGCTATCAATTGCTACTGCTGTAGGATCAGCAATTTATGTTAATTCTCTTTTCTTCTTTATGGAAGATGAATCTGTTTTAGTAGATAGTATAATTCAGGAAATACCTGAATTAAGTTCTGCCGAAGATATAGTAGATATATCTATAAAGAATGTTATTGTATATCCAAATAGATTTGATAAAAAATCTATTTACATTGATATTGAAATTAATAATCAAAATGGTGATGAATTGATACAGATTACACTATCTAATGGTGGAAAATTAATAGCATCAGATAAAATTAAGTTATACAGCAATAAGCATACTTATTTTCAATCATTTCTTGTTAAGGATAATATTGATTTTAATAATGTATTTGACGTAAAGCTTTCTAGTCTAAAATTAGAAAATAATATATCTAATAATAGACATGCTTTCACTACAGATTTGAAGACTGAAAAGCTAAATATTGCACTTATTAGTGGTATTCTTAATTACAACTCTAGAGCTATTATCAGTAAAATAGATAATAGTTTTGATCATTTTTTCCCTCAATTTGGTACCCATACACACAATTTTGAAGATTTTTGGTTTAAGAAATATGACATAGTTATTCTTGATAATTTTCCTGAAATGCCTATTTCAGATCGATGGTTCAATCTTTTTATCAAAAAGATTTACTCAGAAAATACTTCGCTGATAATGTTCAAAGGTGATCAACAGGATTTGAGTTCATTTATAAAAATAGGTCCTTTATTTGGAGTAAATTTTTCAAACGAAAATGAACTAAATAATATTTCAAAAAAGATATTTTTTTCTAAAAATCATTTTAAATCAGTATTAATAAATGATAATTTTTTTTATAAACACATATTAAATGGAGATAATACATATTTTGAAGAAGCAATAGACTGGGTTTCTAAAAAGAAAAATCTAAGCTATACATTTTTTGTAGGTAATAAAAATTATTACATCAATGAACCGGTATTTATATACGGTTTTTCAAATCGCATTGATACAAAGAAGAGAAATTTTATTGCACATATTTATAAAGATGGAACATATATCAAAAAAGAAAAATTATATTTAAATCCTATATCAGATTATTATTTTAATAAGTTAAAAATTTCAGATGCAGGACAATATGAAATTAAAATTATGGATAAAGAAAATCTTGCCATACAAATGATTAATGTTAATATCTTAGAAGAATTAATTAAATTATAATATATGATTGATATAAAAAATATAAGAGAGCAACAATCTTTAATCCAAGAGAGCCTAAGAAAAAAAGATAAATCCATAAGTTTAGATAATATTGTAGAGGCTGATATCAATTTAAGAGAATTAACAAAAAAACTTAATGATTTACAATCAGAGCAAAATCAACAGTCAAAAGAAATTGGTATTTTAAAATCTCAAGGCAAATCAGATGAATCTGTTTTTGCAAAGTTAAAAAAATTATCAAATACTATTAAAGATCTTGAAGGCGAGCATCGAACTAAATCTAAAATTTTAAAAGATATGTTACTGGAAATTCCAAATATTCCTCATGATTCAGTCCCAATTGGATCATCAGAAAAAGAAAATGTTATAAAGAAAGACTGTAGTAAAAAGAAGAAGATCAATTTTAAGCCCAAGAGCCATATTGATATTGCTCAGGATCTTGATTTAATCGATTTTGAGGCAGGAGCGAAGATTTCTGGTGCAGGATTTCTTCTTTATAAGGGAAATGGAGCATTGCTTGAGAGAGCACTGATTAATTTTATGATAGATTTTCATTTAAAAAATTATAATTATACAGAATTTTTTACTCCATTCTTAGTAAAGGAAGAATCTGCTATAACGACAGGCCAATTACCAAAATTCTATGAAGATATGTATCATATTGAAAAAGATAAATTATATTTAATTCCAACTGCAGAAGTTCCATTGACCAATATTCATCAAGATGACATTTTAGAAGTATCTGATTTACCAAAATACTATTTAGCTAATTCTGCATGCTTTAGAAGAGAAGCTGGCTCTTATGGTAAGGATACTAAGGGATTGCTAAGAGTGCATCAATTTAATAAAGTTGAATTAGTAAAATTTGTACATCCAACATCTTCATACGATGAATTAGAGTCGTTAGCAAAGCAGGCGACTAAGATATTAGATTTGTTAGAGCTAGATTATAGAATTATAGAACTGTGTAGTGGGGACTTAAGTTTTGCTGCCGCAAAATGTTATGATCTAGAAGTTTGGGCACCAGGCGAAGAACGGTGGTTAGAAGTATCTTCTTGCAGCAACTTTGAAGATTTTCAATCTAGAAGAGGTAATATTAGATTCAGAGACGATAATGGTAAGGTCGATTATTTACATACATTGAATGGTTCAGGTCTTGCAACTCCAAGAATTTTTGCTGCATTATTAGAAACTCATCAAAATGAAGATGGTTCAATTACTATTCCTGTTGCTCTTCAGCCTTATATGGGCCTAGCGGAGATTAAATAGTTGAAAAAAATTTGGGTTTATATAAACCTTCTTTTTTGGACATTTTTTTTTGGTATAACATCAATGTTCTCAATATTACTTTCAAAAAAGAAAAGCAATTTCAAATATTATGGAATTAGTTGGGGAAAGACACTAGGAAGACTATTCGGTATTAAGCTGAGAGTTATTGGTAAAGAAAATTTTGATAATAATAAAGAATATATTTTTGCACCTAACCATTCTTCAGTAATTGATTTTCAAGTTCTATTAATAGCAGTAAATCAATATCTAGTTTTTGTTGCTAAAAAAGAGTTAGATAGAATTCCTATATTTAATACTATTATTAAAACAGCAGGATTTGTTCTAGTTGATCGCAGGAACAACAAAGAAGCTATTAAGTCATTAGAAAATTTAAGATTAGATATGAAAAAATATCCTCGTTCAGTTGCTATCTTTCCAGAAGGATCACGATCAAGAGATGGAAAGTTGCAAGATTTTAAAAAAGGAGCTGCAATATTTGGAATTGATACAGGAATGCCAATTATTCCAGTTGCTATTATTGGATCATATAGTTGGTGGAATAGAGGTTTATTTGCAAAGAACCCAAATATAATAACTATTATTTTTGGTAATCCTATTGATACAAAGAATAGCTCTTATGAAGATCGTAATAAGATTACAATGAGTATTAAAGATCAAATTATTAAATTAAGAAATGGATAATAATCAATATCAATTAGAGTATAGTATAGACGCTATTCAAGCTCATAAGCACAATAGTAAAAGAATTGTATTTACAAATGGGTGTTTTGATATTTTACATGTAGGACATATCAGATATTTAGCAGAAGCAAAATCTTTAGGAGATATATTGATTATTGGTATTAATTCTGATAAATCAGTAAAAAAACTAAAAGGTCCATCAAGACCAATTAACTCTTTATCCGATAGAGCGTTGATATTATCAGAATTAAAGTCTGTAGACTATGTTGTTAGTTTCGAGGAACAAACTCCATTAGAATTAATTAAAATAATTATGCCAGATGTTTTAGTTAAAGGTGGAGATTATACAATAGATACTGTAGTGGGATCAAATCAAGTAATTGATGCTGGCGGAGAAGTAGCATTATTGAAATTTCACAGTGGGTATAGTTCAAGTAATTATATCGATAAAATAAAAAAACACTAACTTGCTTCTAACTTACTTTACAAATAATTTCCCATCCTTATGAGATTATTTAAATCATATATAGTGTTAGTATTATTTGCAGGCTATATCTTAGCTCAAGATTCTGCTAGTCCAAAACCAACAAAACCATTTATGAATACTAGTGATGTTGCATTTTTAGGAAATGGTAATCGAATTACATCTATTTTAAATGAAGCAAAGCAATTTTTATCAGATGTTATAATTGCTGACGTCAATCAAGATACTGTAGAGGTTGTATATAATATTAAAAGAATTTTTGATTTATTATCAGATGTTGAGCAATTAGGCGTAAGAGAAGAATTAGATAAAATAGAATTTGAAAAATTTCAATCTGACTTTATTCAAATTTATACTACACGATTGAATACAATAAATAGTTCTACTCAATTTTTAACTGCAGATTTAATTCGTCGAGATATTGCATCAATAACAACTGAGAATGAATCGGTAGAAATGGGTACAACCAAATTCACTATTATTGATGATCGTGAAGGGCATATTCCTCTGGTGATGAATTCACAAGTTGAGAGCTATATTAGATATTTTCAAGGCAAAGGTCGGAAAGGATTTAATATTTGGCTCAGAAGGTATGTCCAGTATAGAGATTTAATACTACCGATTTTAGAAGAAAATGATCTTCCTGAAGAATTAATTGTTCTTTCTATGATTGAATCTGGGTTTGATCCAAAAGCAGTATCCAGAGCTAAGGCGGTAGGATTATGGCAATTTATGTATTCATCCGGAAAGCAATATGGGTTAGAAAGAACTTGGTATGTTGATGAGCGTCAGGATCCTATAAAATCTACAGAAGCAGCAGTTAAATATTTTAAAGATTTATATACAAGGTTTGATGATTGGTATTTAGTATTAGCTGCTTATAATGGAGGACCAGGAAGATTAAATCGTGCATTAAAACTTCATGAAACCTCTGATTATTGGCAGTTATATTCTTTGCCAAAAGATACTAAGAATTATGTGCCATACTTTCTATCATCTGCAATTATTTTAAGAAATCCTGAAAAATATGGGTTTAAGATACCAAAATCAAATCCATTGAGATATGATAAGGTAACTATTGAAAAAAGTGCAGACTTAACTGTTATTGCAAAGGCTGCTGATACAAAGCGTAGCATGATTCAACGCCTCAATCCCGAATTAAGACAGCCGGCAACACCATCTAATGGGTCATATACACTAAATATACCATATGGAAAAAAAGATAGTTTTTATAAGAATTTTAATGCCTTACCAGATGAACAGAAATTTGCTGTCCAAAAAGTAGAACATCGTGTCAGAAAAGGAGAAAATTTTATATCTATTGCTTCTAAATATCGTGTATCTGTTGCAGATTTACAGACTATTAATAATATTAGTAATATCAATAAATTATCTATTGGTCAGCGTTTAAAAATTCCAGTCAAAGGTGGCGTATATTCAAATTATCCAGAAAAAATTATATATAAGGTAAAAAGCGGAGATACTTTAGGCCATATTGCAGAAAAGTATAACACTAGAGCAGCTGAAATTAGAAAATGGAATAATATGGGGAATACTTCTAGCATATATCCTAATCAAAAATTATCATTATTTGTAAATAACAAACCAGATAAAGACACTCCGAGTAAAAATGTTTATATTGTCAAGTCTGGTGACACCTTAAGTGGAATAGCCGATAAGCATAATTTACAGGTGAATAAGATTAAGGAATGGAATAATATAAGAAACAATTCTTCCAGAATTTATCCTGGTCAAAAATTAACCTTATTTGTGAAATAAAAATTTGATGGAGAATTAATATTATGATTAAACAAGATATAGTAGATAGCGTTTCAGAAAAAACAGGATTAACTAAGCTGGAAGTAGAAGCTGTCATTAATACATCTTTTAAAGAAATTATTATGACATTAAGTAAAAATGAAAAAATTGAATTAAGAGGGTTTGGAACATTTGCAGTAAAGCATAGATTACCAAAGAAAGCACGTAATCCGAAGACTGGAGATCCGGTTTATTTGCCAGAAAGATATGTACCTGTATTTAAGCCTTCCAAATTAATGAAGACAACTGTAAACGATAAATTAATTGATTATTAAATAGGAGCACTCGATGCCTTGCGGTAAGAAAAGAAAAAAAAGAAAAATGAATACACATAAACGTAAAAAACGTTTACGTGCAGACAGACATAAGAAAAAAAAATAGATAACTAAAATGAAACCGAAAAGTTTTGCTATTTGGGCAAATCTTGGAAAAAAAGAAGTTCCAGGATTGGTCCATGAAGTTATGCTATGGGCAGAAAATAATGATATTTCGTTATTCTTGCCTAATAGCTTAGAGCACCTAGAAATTGCTTCAAATCATTCTAATTTTTACGACTCTACAACTCCACCTAATGTTGATTTTTTATTATGTCTAGGTGGCGATGGTACGCTTATTTCTGGTGTAAGAATCTTTAATGAACATACCGTTCCTGTTTTAGGAGTTCATATCGGAGGATTAGGATTTCTTGCACAAATTACCCCTAAAGAGCTAACTAAAAAATTAGATATGATTAAGGATGATCAATTTACTACACAAGAAAGATTAGTTTTAAATGCCAAAATTTCTAATAATGATCATTCTTATTTCGCAATTAATGATTTTGTTGTCCAAAATGAGGTAGCCTACAGAGTAACTTCTTTGTCTTTATATATTGACGGTAAGCATGTAAGTGATTATAAGTCAGATGGTATCATTATTAGTACACCTACAGGATCTACTGCATATTCCTTATCTTCAGGAGGCCCTATTGTACAACCAGATGTATTTTCTATTATAGTGACGCCAATTTCTCCACATTCTTTGACTTCACGACCATTGGTTTTACCAGCAGATGTTAATATTGAGTTTCGATTTAATGATGACTCTGAAAAAGAATTAAAATTAATTGCTGATGGACAAAATATTGAAAATTTTACCAATAATTCTACCGTAACAATCTCTCAAGCACAACATCATCTGAAATTTATTACTTTTGAAGACTATGATTATTATCAAACATTAAAAACAAAGATGGTTTGGGGAAAAAGAGGTTAGTAATGACAAAATCTCAAAGTGTAATGGGAATTGTAGCATCACTAATAATTGGAGTATTGATTCTGGTTGCAGGCAGTCAAGGCAGTATAATTTTCGATGGATTACCACTGTTTGCTGTATGTGGAGCTATTGGGTTTGTTCTGCATTGGATTATTTTTATACCTTCTTATATGCTTCAAACCGAGCACTACTTCGATTTAATTGGTTCGCTATCTTATATGGTCACGGTGATAGCAGCAGCTGCGTTAAATCCTTCATTAGATATTAGAGATTTGATTATTTGCGTCATGATCATGGTATGGGCTAGCCGTTTAGGCTCATTTTTATTTTGGCGAATTAAGAAAGATGGAGAAGACAAGCGTTTCATCGTTATAAAAACCCAGTTTATAGGATTCTTGATGACATGGACTCTTGGTGGACTTTGGGTATTGGTCACTATGGCTGCTGGTCTCGCCGCATTGACCTCTAACACAACTGTCGAATTAGGCATATTAGGATATATGGGCATCGCTTTGTGGTTATTTGGTTTTATAGTTGAAGTTGTTGCTGACAATCAAAAGACAAAATTTAGAAGAGATCCAAATAATCGAGATCGCTTTATTACTACGGGGATATGGTCATGGTCTCAACACCCTAATTACTTTGGTGAAATTACTCTTTGGTTTGGTTTAACGCTCCTTGCTTTTCCAGTATTGTCGGGATGGCAATTGGCGACACTAATATCACCTATTTTCGTATATTTGCTACTCACTCGAGTAAGTGGGATACCTTTATTAGATGACTTAGCCAAACAAAAATGGGGTTCAGACCCAGACTACTTAGCATATACGCATACAACATCAAAATTAATCTTGGTTCCACCGAAGAAATAAGATAGAAAGAGGTTCGTAATGAAAAAAATATATTATTTTACTATTATTGCATTTTTTGTTGGCATTCTTAATGCTCAAAACATTATTCCATCAAAAGATGAAGTAATGAATTCCGCCTATACAATTGCTAAAAAAGAAAACAAAAATGTTTTTTTGATGTTTGATGCATCATGGTGTACTTGGTGTAAGCGCATGGATCAAAATATGACTAATGATTTATGTAAAGATTTTTTTTATGATAATTATGTTATAGTTCATTTAGCAGTAAATGAATCTGAAGAAAATAAAAAACTTGAGAATCCTGGTGCAGTTGATTTTTATAATTCACTCAAAGGTAATGCAAAAGGGATTCCTTTTTGGATCATATTTGATAGTAAGGGTAATATTTTAGATAATTCTTTAGATTCGAATGGTAACAATATAGGTTCACCAGTGACTAAAGATGAAGTCAGAGAATTCACTGCTATTCTTAAGGACACGAGTAGACTAAAAGAAAAAGATTTAAATATAATTACAGAAGTTTTTTGGGATAAAAATAGATAAACAATTTAATAAGGGAAAAAATGGCTAATTCAATTTCATTAAAAACAATAGAGAAATTTCAAAAAAAATATGAATCAGATAATCATGTCAAAGTCATAAGAAATGCAATGATTCGTACTGATTTAAGTGACTTAACCATGAATTGGGATCGTTATAGAAGTATAAACCATTCTTTTTCCAATGTTGTTAAAGGAGAAATGCCAGTTACTAATCAAAAATCTAGTGGAAGATGCTGGGGATTTGCTGGCTTAAATTTATTTAGATTTTATATTGGCAGAAAACATAATTTGAAAAATTTTGAGTTTTCTCAGAGCTATTTTATGTTTTGGGATAAGTTAGAAAAAGCAAATTATTTTTTAGAATGCATTATAGATTCTGCATCTGAAGAGTGGAATAGTCGAATGGTAATGCATCTTCTTTCAAATCCAACTGAAGACGGTGGACAGTGGGATATGTGGGTTAGTTTAATTGATAAGTATGGCGTCATTCCACAATCAGAAATGTCAGAATCGTTTTCATCGAGCCAGTCAGCTACAATGAATCGAATGATTGCTCGCAAACTTCGTGAAAATGCAAAAGATTTGCGTCAAAATATACGTAAAGGTGTTTCAGGGGAAGATTTAGAAGCTATTAAAACAGATATGTTAGAGGAGATCTATAAGATGCTTGCAATGCATATTGGAACACCACCAACTTCATTTAATTGGCAAACCCATGATAAAAAGAAGAAGTTCATTAGTTTTGAAAATTTAACTCCTAAATCTTTTTTTGACAATCATGTTGGATTAAATCTTGATGAATACGTATGTCTTATCAATTGCCCTATGGAAGATAAAGAATATAGAAAAGTTTATACTGTTGAGGCGCTTGGAAATGTTGTTGAAGGAAATTCAGTTCGATATCTTAATGTGACAAGCGAAGAAATGAAAGCTGCATCAGCGAGCTCTATCAAAGATAATCATCCAGTATGGTTTGGTTGTGATGTTGGAAAGCATTTTGATAGAAAAATAGGAGTCATGGATATAGATTTATTTGACTTTAACTCTTTTTATCAGTCAGAATTTTCTATGAATAAAGCCGATCGTTTACAGTATGGAGAAAGTCAAATGACCCATGCAATGTTGTTCACTGGAGTAGACCTAGATGCCGATGATAAACCTATCAAATGGCGAGTAGAAAATAGTTGGGGTGATAAGGTTGGAGAAAAAGGTTATCATATTATGTCAGATCAATGGTTTGATGAATATAATTATGAAGTTGTTGTACATAAAGATTACCTATCTGATGACTTATATAATCTTTATAAGAACGAAGAAGCTATTCCTTTAAAGCCGTGGGACCCAATGGGTTCTTTAGCAAAATAGTTTTCAATGGATACGCTTAGCCACGCATTTTGGGGTAGAGGACTATTTGGCTACCGAGACCATAAATGGTTGGCAGTTTTTTTTGGAGTAATGCCAGATCTAGTTTCTCTTGGGCTTCTATTTATTATAAAGTTGTTTAGTGGGATACTTAATTCTGGTGTATTACCAACACTAGCAAACCTTTTTCAGTTAGCACCTTATCCTGACTATCCTGATTGGCTCTTTTTTATGGACAATCTTTCGCATAGCTTTGTTGTAGCATTTACCTGTATTGCTATTATTTATTTTATAAAAAGAGATTTTGTTTTGCCAATGCTCGCTTGGCCATTTCATATAATGCTAGATTTTCCATTCCATACAAAAGAATTCTTTCCAACTCATATATTTTGGCCAATTTCTGATTTTTCATTTGATGGTATTTCTTGGTCGAGTCCTGAAGTATGGTTTCCAAATTTAGCAGGGATTATTTTACTATTTTGGTATAGGAAAAAAAATAGATAATTATTTATCGATTAAAAATCCTACTAAAAATATTTTTAATAATATATCCTGCCATTTTAGGATTCTCTTTTAATCGCCTAACAGAATAATCATACCAATTATCTCCATAGGGAACATATACACGTACTTTATTGCCTTCTTTGATTAATTGTTGGAGCTTTTTCTCCATTGGTACACCATGCAATACTTGAAATTCATATTGACTAGGAGAGATTTTATTGTCTTTAATCCATGCATATAGTGTATCAATTAAATATTCGTCATGACTTGCAATTCCAACGTATGATCCTTTTGTAAGTCCACGCTGAACTAGTGCAATATAATTACTTCTTATTTTTTCATAACCTCTGTAAGCTATATCTTCACTTTCTATATAAATACCTTTACAAATTCGCACATTAAACATTTTGTTGGCTAACATATCTATATCATCTATTGATCGATGCATGTAAGCTTGTAGTACGATTCCAACATTAGGATAAATTTCAAATGCTTTTTTGTATAGATTAATTGTCTCTGATGTGTATGGCGAGTTTTCCATATCAAGGCGTAAAAAATTATTATGTTTTTTAGCTGCATTTATAAGAATCATTAGATTTTTTCTAACTAGTTCGTAACCTAAGTCTTGACCGATATGACTTAACTTAATAGATAAGTTTGCATCTAAACCTTGTGACGCAATTCTATCATATAGGTTTGCATAGCGCTCAGTAATTTGAGTTGCATCTCTATCTGTCGTTACATGTTCTCCCAAAATATCAATCGCAACGTCATACCCTTTATCATTTAACTTTTTTACGTTAACTAGCATTTGATCATCAGTAATACCTGCGATATAAGGAGATGCTACAAGACGAATAAAAATCTTTGGCAAAAAAGGAATGATTTGAATTATCAAATAATTTATTAATTTCATACCAGATAAATTTAAGAAATAAACAAATTAATGAAAGTAGTATTAAAATGAAGGCAGTATTAATTATAGGAGGAGCGGTATCAGGTTCAACCGCTGCACAAAAATTGACAGCAGAAGGAGTTCGTTGTGTTGTAATTGATCAAAACCATATGCCTTATGGAAAAATTGAAGATGGACTTCCAAGGTGGCATGATAAGCAACGTACTAAAGAGTATTTTAAAATTGATGATATTATGTCTCATGAATTAGTGGATTTTGTTCCACTCACTAGATTGGGTGAAGATTTAAATTTTAAAGATATATATGATATAGATTGGAGCTGTATTTATTTTGCAAATGGTGCTTGGAAAGATAGATCTTTTCCATTCAATGAAATTGAAATTTTTTCAAACTTTTATTATCAGAATCCATTTGTGTATTGGTTTAATCATTATCATGAAGCTAATTACAATGGACCTTCAGTAAATGTTAAAGATAATGCTTTGGTAGTAGGTGGAGGACTTGCATCTATTGATGTATGTAAGATTATACAATTAGAATTAGTAAGGCAAAAAGTTGAATCAAAGATTGAAGGCTTTGATATTGTTGAAATGGAGCATAAAGGTATTTCAAAATATCTAGAAATGCATGATATGGATTATAATACATTGAATATTCATGGAGCTACTCTCGTATACCGAAGAGATATAGAAAATATGCCTTTGACAACTATTCCTGACAATGTAGATGTTGAAATGGTTGTAAAACGTAAACTAGCTCGAAGAAAAATCCTTCAAAATATGCAAGATAAGTTTTTATTCAAGGTTGCAGAATGTACTCAACCAACTGGACTACATATCGTAGATGATAAGTTGGAAGGCCTTACAATTATTAAGAACGAGATCGTAGATGGAAAACCAGTTGCTATTGAAGCATCAGATGATATCTTAAAAGGAGGTATTATAATTAGTTCAATCGGAAGTTTACCGGAACCGATTGACGGAGTACCTATGGATGGCTCAACATACAATATTGTTGATCAAGCATCTGGAAAATTTGATAAACTAGATAAAGTTCATGGAATGGGTAATGCAGTAACAGGCAAGGGAAATATTAAAGCTTCTAGAGTCAGTGCAAAAACAGTGGGAGACTTAACAATTGACTTGTTAGAAGATGTAAGTTCGAAGACAATGGATATGATTAATAGTAAGGTCAAAGAATGGCAAGACAAAGTATCATATGATGGAAATTATTTTGAATGGAAAGCTAAAAAATAATCTTTTTTCTATTTCCTTAAATATTATCTAGAACTCAACCAACTTTTTTATTACTTTCTCATGTCTGAAATAAGGGTGAAACTAAGCGCCTAAATTTATGTTAAAAATAAAAGTTAAAAAAGGTCACAACATTAACATTGCTGGAGTAGCATCTAGAGAAATTTTAGCACCTCAAAAAAATGATTCCGTTTCTTTGTCTCCTGAAAATTTTAGATACATCAAACCAAAGCTTTTGGTTAAAGAAAATGATGTTGTAAAGTTAGGAGATCCTATATTTTTTGATAAGTTATGCCCTGAGGTAAAATGGCCAGCTATTGCATCTGGTAAGATTTCAAAAATTGTTTATGGCGAGAGAAGATCAATAAAAGAAATTATTTTTAATGTTGATACTAGCCTTGAAAGTGAACACTCTAGTAGTCAGCAAAAAAAATTATATAATACAAGAGGTGAATTTGATACCACTAATAAAGATGATGTAGTTAACTATTTATTAGAAAAAAATATGTGGCCTTTTATTACACAAAGACCATTTAATAAAGTTGCAAATCCTTCAGATAATCCAAAATCTATTATTGTTAGTTTAGCAAATACTGCCCCATTATCAGTTGATTATAATTTTACATTGTCATCAAATAAAGATACAATTGTTAGTGCTTTAGCAAATTTAAAGAAATTGACAGCTGGAAAACTATTTGTAGCTGTGAATCCTGGTGAATTTGATTATTTATCGGATTTAGATTTTGTAGATGTTATTCAAGTAGAAGGACCGCATCCAGCTGGTAATGTGGGAGTTGTACTTAATCACATTAGCCCTATTAATAGCAAAGATGTTGTTTGGACAGTTCAAGGACATCATCTACCTATTCTTGGTAAATTATTTTCTGATGGTTTATTTGATCCATCTATTACTATAAATTTGAGTGGACCTGCTGTGAATGACCCTTCTTATTTTAAATCAAGAATCGGTGCTTCATTAGAATCTTATTGTAAAGGGAATGTATCTAGTAATCAAGTAAGAATTATCTCTGGAGATGTGTTGACGGGCAAGCAGTCTACGATGAATGGATATTTAGGATTTTATCATTCTTCCATATCTGTAATTGAAGAATCTTTTGATAGATCATTTATAGGCTGGTTTCATCCTGGAGGTTCATCAAGGTATAGTGTTTTCAATGCATATTTAGGAAGCAATAAAGCTCCTTATAAGTTTACTACTCTTCAAAATGGTAGTCATAGAGCTTTTGTGCCCATTGGAGCTTGGGAGAAAGTATTTCCGATGAATATTTATATTAATGCATTGCTTCGTAGTATTGAAGCAAACGACTTCGAAGAAATGGAACAATTAGGTATTTATGAATGCGATGAAGAAGATGTAGCATTATGTTCATTCGTATGTCCGAGTAAAACTGATGTAGGTGAAATAATTAGAAAGGGACTAGATACAATCTATTTTGATCAATAAGATGAATTTTTTAAAAAAAATATTAGCAGAATCTGGTAAACTTTTTGAAGAAGGAAAACCTTTATCATGGGCATTTCCTATATGGGAAGCAACAGATACTATCTTTTTTTCAACAGAAAAACAAACCGACTCAGGTCCTCATATTAGAGATAATATGGATATTAAAAGAACAATGTTTTTTGTTGTTATTGCTCTAATACCATGTTATTTATTCGGGGCTTATAATATTGGATATTTGCATTCAGCAGCTACAGGCGTTTCTAGTTCCGTTGTAAGCGATTTTATTCTGGGAATGTCATACGTAACTCCAATTTTGATTACTACATTTGTAGCTGGAGCTATTTGTGAACTTTCATTTGCAGTGATTCGTAAGCATGAAGTAAATGAAGGTTTTCTTGTAACATGTGCATTGATTCCATTAACTATGCCACCAGATATCCCATTGTGGCAGTTATTTATAGGAACTTGTTTCGGAATTATTATTGGAAAAGAGATTTTTGGAGGTGTCGGTACTAATGTATTTAATCCTGCATTAACTGCACGTGCTTTTATATATTTTGCTTTTCCAACAAAAATATCAGGTGACAAAGTTTGGGCTGTAGGACCTGATGGTTATAGTGGTGCGACTGCACTTTCAATACCAGCAAATCCTACTACTGATATTATAGCAAAATTAAATGAGAAGGATCTAGGGATAACAGCTGCTAATTTATTTGATAACACTACACAGTTCGATTTCTCAACATTGAATTTATTTTGGGGATTGATTCCAGGATCTATAGGAGAAACAAATAAATTATTAATTCTATTGGGTGCGATATTTTTGATTTATTGCGGTATTGCTTCATGGAGAATTATGGTTTCATCAGTTCTTGGGCTTGTACTTACTGCTGGATTATTTAATCTTTTGGCAGATCATTCCACTAATGCAATGTTAACTATTACACCATTACAGCATATTTTGATTGGTAGTTTTTTATTTGGAACAGTGTTTATGGCAAGCGAACCAGTCACATCTACACATACTAATAAAGGAAGATGGATTTATGGATTTATGATTGGAGTTTTAACAGTAATTATTAGGTCTGTAAACCCCGCTTATCCTGAAGGCGTAATGTTAGCGATATTAATTATGAATATGTTTGCACCATTGATAGATTATTATGTCATAAAATCAAATATTAATATGAGGCTTTTAAGAAATGCATAGTAATAACTATACATTAGCTTTTGTTTTTATCATAACAGTTGTTCTTGGTACAATCTTATCATTTACTAAGGAAAATTTAAGAGAATTGCAGGAGTATAATCTTAAAGCAGACATGAAAAAGAATATTTTACGATCATTAGATTTTGAAGAGTCAGAAAATGAGCTCTGGTCAAACGAAGTTGTAGAAAAAATATTTAATGAAAATGTCCAAGCATTTTGCGTTGATACTAGTGGGAATGTAGTTGATTGTATAATTGAAGAAGTGGATACTGAGAGAAATTTAGAGGTATTACCTGTTTATTTAAAAGTCATAGATAATAAAACAGAGGGTATCGCAATTCCTATTGCTGGAAAAGGATTGTGGTCTACTGTATTTGGTTACATCGCATTAGAGTCTGATACAGATACGGTGTTAGGAATTCAGTTTTATAAACATGGTGAAACACCAGGATTGGGTGGTGAAGTAGATAAAGCATGGTTTACTAATAATTTTATAGGTAAAAAAATTAGAGATAATAGTGGAGATGTTATTGGAGTAGAAGTTTTAAAAGGGAAAGTAGACAATAGTAAAGCATCTGCTATTCATCAAGTAGATGGTATTTCTGGTGCAACGGTAACTTCAAAAGGAGTTACAGTATTTCTTAAAGATGATTTAGGACGTTATGAAAATTATTTAAACAAAGTAAGAGCTGATGGAAATATTTAATTCAGAATCAAAGAAAATTATTAGCGATCCGCTAAGCATTAATAATCCAATATCTTTACAGGTACTTGGAATATGTTCTGCTTTAGCAGTTACAATACGTCTAGATCAAGCTATAATTATGACTATTGCAGTTATTTTTGTGCTTTGTTCTTCGAATGTTATTCTTTCTGCCTTAAGAAACTTTATTCCGAATCGTGTCAGAATTGTCGTGATGCTATCTATTATTGCCTCACTTGTTACTGTTGTAGATCAAGTACTGCAGGCATATTTGTATGATATGAGCAAGCAATTATCAGTTTTTGTTGGCCTAATTATTACTAATTGTATTATCATGGGAAGAGCGGAGGCGTTTGCATTAAAGCATGGCCCATCAAAGGCATTTTTAGATGGTCTTGGTAATGGTCTTGGATATGGAATGATTATCATTATTGTATCATTGTTTAGAGAATTATTTGGTGCAGGCACTATTACTTTACCTGATGGGGGTGTAGGTTATGTATTATTTAGCATTCCTGAAGCTTGGTATGCAGCAGGGTATGAAAATATCGGTCTGTTAGTATTGTCGCCTGGTGCATTTTTTATATTAGGATTAGTTATTTGGACACAAAGAGAATTGTTTGGAATTGAGGAAGGTGAATAATGGGTGGATTTGAACATTATTTAAGTATTTTTACCAAAGCAGTCTTTATTGAAAATATTGTTCTAGCGTACTTTCTAGGATTATGTTCATTTTTAGCTATTTCAAAAAAAATAGATGCTTCTGTTGGTATTGGAATGGCCGTAGTTGTTGTATTAACTATTACTGCTCCAATTAATTGGTTTATTAACACCTATTTTCTAGATAAAGGTGCACTGGTATGGCTTAGTCCAGATTTTATTGATGTAAATTTAGACTTCTTAAGATTAATTGTTTTTATATCAGTAATTGCAGCAATGGTACAGCTGGTTGAGATGTTTATGGAGCGTTTTTCACAGGCTCTTTATAGCAGTTTAGGAATATTCTTACCTTTAATTGCTGTAAACTGTTCAATATTGGGTGGATCTTTATTTATGGTAGAAAGAGAATATAATCTTACCGAAACTGTAGTATATGGATTTGGATCTGGAGTTGGTTTTTTCCTCGCTATTATAGCATTGGCATCAGTACGATATAGATTACGTTATTCAAATATACCTCCAAGATTAAGAGGGGTAGGAATGGCAATGTTATTAACCGGATTGCTTTCTATGGCATTCATGGCATTTTCAGGGATAGATTTATAATGAACGAAACCATATTTCTTGGCGTAGCAGTTTTTACATCTATAATACTTTTATTAATAATTGTGTTAAATGTTCTTGGAAATATTTTATTACCTCAAGGAGAAGTCACGATAGTAATCAATGACAATCCAGACAAGTCTATAACTGTTGATACTGGAGGTACCGTATTATCTGCTTTAGCAACACAGAATGTTTATCTACCTTCCGCATGTGGCGGTCAAGGTACTTGTTCTCAATGCAAATGCCAGATTACTGAAGGCGGAGGAGATATTTTACCTATTGAAAAAGCATATATTAATAGAAAAGATCAAAAAGATCATTGGAGATTAGGTTGTCAGGTAAAAGTTAGAAATGACATGAAAATCCAAGTTCCAGATGAAATTTTTAGTATTAGAAAATGGGATGCAGTCGTTAAGTCTAATGACAATGTAGCAACTTTTATTAAAGAATTAATCCTTGAATTACCAGAAGATGATCCCATTGTTTTTGAATCAGGTGGGTATATTCAAATTGATGTTCCTCAGTATAAAGATTTAGATTATAAAAATTTCGAAATACAAGATATGTATACTAGCGATTGGGATAAATTTGATATTTGGCAGTATAAAGCTGAAAATAAGGAACCAGTTTTTAGAGCTTATTCTATGGCAAATCATCCAGCTGAAGGTAATATCATTATGTTAAATATTCGTATTGCTAGTCCTCCACCTAATAATCCTAATGTTCCTCCAGGTATTGCATCTTCTTATACTTTTAATTTGAAAAAGGGAGACAAGGTAACTGTATCAGGACCATACGGAGAATTCTATATAAAAGATACAGATCGTGAAATGGTATATATTGGAGGTGGAGCAGGAATGGCTCCATTAAGATCACATATTTTTCATTTATTAAAAACAGAAAAGACTACACGCAGAATTTCATTTTGGTATGGCGCTCGATCTGAAAAAGAAATGTTTTATGATGATGAATTTAAAGCTCTAGCTGAAGAGTTTGATAATTTTACTTATCAAGTAGCTCTTTCAGATCCTCTTCCAGAAGATAATTGGGATGGTCCTGAAGGATTTATCCATCAAGTTGTGCATGATATGCATCTTGAAAATCATGAAGATCCTACTGAATGTGAATATTATTTGTGTGGTCCACCTATGATGGTTAGCGCTGCACAGAATATGCTTTGGAATTTAGGGGTCGAAGAAGATATGATTGATTATGATGATTTTGGGTAATAGATCTTATTTACTTATTTTATTTTTAATTAGCTGTAACTCTCTAGACAATTCTTCAAAAAATAATACTTATCATTTTCCCACAATCTCTGGTAGTACTATGGGAACTACATACACGGTTAAATATGCTACTGATATCAAGAGCAATGATGATATCAAAGAAAATAAAGATAAAATTGAGGAGATTTTAAGAGATATTAATATGCAAATGTCTACTTATATCATTGATAGTGAAATCTCAAAATTTAATACAATGAAAAATACAGAATGGATGACTATATCTGAAGATTTTGCCTTTGTAGTAAAATCTTCATTTGATTATTATGAAATATCTAATGGACTTTATGATATTACTGTTATGCCATTGGTAAATCTTTGGGGGTTTGGTCCAGATAAATTTTCAGATGTTCCTACAGCCACTGATATAGATAGTATTTTAGTCTTTGTGAGTCAGGATTTAATTGAAATTGAAAAAAATAAGATTAGAAAAAAAGATGCCAGAGTTCAAATTGATTTAAGTTCTATAGCTAAGGGCTATGCTGTAGATAAAATTATTGAAAGCTTAAACTACGATAACATCTTTGTAGAAATTGGTGGAGAGGTTAGAGGAAAATCAAATGGAAAGATTTGGAGGGTTGGTATCAATACTCCATCAATAGATAATATATCCAATGAAATTGAATATGTTGCTCCAATTAAAAATGCATCTATTGCAACATCAGGTAATTATAGAAATTTTTATATAGATGAAGGTAATAGATTTTATCATCATGAAATCAATCCCTTAACAGGATACCCTATTATGTCTCAGCTTGCATCTATATCAGTCTTTGCTGAAACATCATGTATGGAAGCAGATGGTTTAGCAACAGCACTCTATATGATGGAAACTAATGCTATAAATAACTTTTTTGAAGAGACAGACTTTGAGGGATTAATGATTTTAGTTGAGCCAGATATGAGTTTTAAGCAAATAGTTTCAGAAAATTTCCCTAAGAATTAAATATTGTTTTCACAGCGATCTGGTTCGCCACCACAAATTTCACATCCATCTGGAGAATCTCCACATGCTTTTTTAAGAGGTTTATTTCTAAAAATTAGTCCAATATTCATTGCTAAAACACATAGTCCAAATATTCCAATTACTAGTAGATATTCCATATAGGAAATTTAAATAATATTTATTCGATTTTGGTCATTTTTTATATTGATTTGATTTAAATTGTTTTTTATGGAATTATTAAATCATCCAGTAGGCATTGCATCTCTAATTTTATTTCTGATTGCATATGGATTTGTGATGACAGAAGAAGTTACGAATCTAAGAAAATCAAAACCTGTTTTGTTGGCAGCGGGTATCATTTGGGCAATGATAGCTGGGGTTGGAGCCAAAAATGGTAATTCCGAGCATGTAGAAGAAGCAATCATGCATGCATTCTCTGAATTTTCTCAATTAATGTTATTTCTTTTAGTTGCTATGACGTTTATTAATGCGATGAGCGAAAGAAATGTATTTGAAAAATTGCGATCGAGATTATTAGCTCAAGATTATTCTTATAAGACATTATTTTGGATTACTGGTTTTTTAGCATTTTTTCTATCACCAATAGCAGATAATTTAACTACAGCTTTAACTATGTGCGCTGTTGTGATGGCTGTTGGAGTAGGGAATAAGAATTTTGTTAGTATAAGTTGTGTTAATATTGTTGTTGCAGCTAATGCAGGAGGAGCATTTAGTCCATTTGGTGATATTACAACTTTAATGGTTTGGCAATCAGGGTATGTAGAATTTACTCAGTTTTTCGCATTGTTTATTCCTTCTTTGGTTAACTTTATTATTCCAGCTTTTATTATGAGCTTTTTCATTAGCGGTTCATCGAAAGATGTTGAGAATAATCCCGTCCAATTAAAACGCGGGGCAAAAACTATTATCTTATTATTTTTGTTAACAATATTTCTAGCAGTTTCATTTGAAAATTTTCTTCATATTCCACCAGTTTTTGGAATGATGACAGGATTTAGTTTATTGCAATTTTTTGGATACTATTTAAAACGTACTTATTCTGCACCGATAAGTATTGCAAGGGATGGATCCGACCAACCTTTTGGAATTTTTAAGCAAGTCGCTCAAGCAGAATGGGACACTTTACTCTTCTTTTATGGAGTAATTATGTGTGTAGCAGGTTTATCTGAGATAGGATATTTAGCACTATTAAATACTTCTCTCTATGATGGACTGGGTTTTACAGCAGCTAATTCCTTAATGGGAATTGTTTCAGCTTTAGTAGACAATATACCTGTTATGTTTTCTGTAATTCAAATGCATGATATGACAACAATGAATCTGAATCAATGGCTATTGATTACGCTTACTGCTGGCGTTGGAGGAAGTTTGTTATCAATTGGTTCTGCGCCAGGAGTTGCTTTGATGGGTCAAGCACAAGGGATATATACTTTTTCTAGTCACTTAAGATGGTCTGGAGTTATCTTTATTGGTTATGTAGCTAGTATTATAGTTCATCTATTAATGTCAGGCATATGGTAATCGAATATGCGCATTACTAAAGTTACTACTAGAAATGGAGATAGCGGAAAAACTGGCTTAGCTCGAGGTGGCTCTGTGTATAAAAATGATGCTATTATTCATGCTTTGGGTGATATAGATGAGCTGAGTAGCGTAATAGGTGTATGTAACACTGCTTGTGATGATTCTTCTATTATCAATCAATTAAAGCTTATTCAAAATGACCTATTTGATATTGGAGGCCAAATATCTTTAAATGAAGATGGTGCAAATATTATTACCGAGAAATCTATTACTTCATTAGATCAGCATATTGATCATTATAATGCCTCTTTAGAACCATTAAAAGAATTTATTCTACCGGGAGGAGATTCTTTTTCAGCCAATCTGCATGTTGCAAGAGCAATCACAAGAAGAGCAGAAAGAACGATTGTTGAGCTATATTCAGATAATCTAGAAAACAATAATGTTATAATGTATTTAAATAGATTGTCAGATTATTTATTTGTTCTATCAAGGTTTTATAATAAAAATAAAAATATTACTGAGAATACTTGGCAAAGATAATTGTTATGGATTATAAAAAAATTGAATCAATCATTGCTGGAAAAGATAAAATATTTATATCATCACACATTAATCCAGATGGAGATAGTTTAGGCTCTGCTTTTGCGGTATACCACTACTTAACAAAATTAGGAAAAGACTGCAGAATTGTAAATCATTCTCCTTTACCTGAAATGTATAGTTTTTTAAATGCGGATAATATTTTCTGTGAGCTAGATGGAGATAGTTCAGGGTTTATTAAGAATGCTGATTTAGGTATTATTTTAGATATTGGAGATTTCTATCGTTTGGGAGACATAGCTTATATTGTTGAAGATAATTCTATAGAGACTCTAAGTATTGATCATCATCCACAATCTGATAATGATTTTTTTACACATACTTTTATTGATTTGAAGGCTTGTTCTGTTGGCGAAATATTATATTCATATTTTTGCAATATCGATAAAACTTTAATAGATAAAGATATAATGCTAGGTCTTTATGTGGCAGTTCTTACAGATACTGGTTCATTTAGGCATAGCAACACGACAGAGATGAGTCATAAAATTGCAGTTGATGCAATCAATATGGAGTTAGATATTGCAAAAATATATCAAAAAATTTATGAAAGCTCATCTGTTAGTCGAATTAGATTGCTTGGTAATGTAATTCAGAATTTAAATTTTGATTGCAATGGAGAATTAGTATGGTTTGCTTTGAATGAAGATATGGTAAAAGAAGTAAATGGATCTAATCAAGATTTTGATGGATTTACAGATTTTTTTAGAAGTATTAAAGGAGTAGAAGTATCGGTAATGCTTTATGATTTAAAGGGAAAAGTTAGGCTAAGTTTCAGATCAAAAGGAAAATATAAAGTGAGTGAGGTTGCAAAAAAAATGGGTGGAGGTGGACATCCTTTTGCAGCTGCAGCATTGGTAGAAGGAGAATTCTCTGATGTGAAATCTAATATTTTAAACATTTTGTCAACATATATTAATAAGCATAATGAAAATAATATTAGCTAAATCAGCAGGTTATTGTTTCGGAGTTCGTGATGCGGTAAACGCTGCATATGACGTTAGTAAAGAATATGGAGAAGTCTATATGTTAGGGGATATTGTTCATAATGAAAACGTAGTCGCAGATTTAGAAAAAAAAGGCGTTAAAGTCGTAGAAAAATTAGAAGAAATTCCAGAAGATAAACCAGTTTTATTTCGCGCTCATGGTACCTCAAAAGATGTGTGGAAAAACGCAGAAGATAAAAAAATGAATATTATTGATGCCACCTGCCCATTAGTGCATGACATTCATAGAGAGGTCAAAGAGTTGTATGCAGAAGGAAGAAAAATTATTATTATTGGCGATCATGGTCATGATGAGGTAATAGGTATTGCTAGTCAAGTTGATGATCCAATAATTATCGCATCTATTGAAGAAGCACAAAAATTAAGAAAAACAAAAAAAGCTGGAGTAGTTAGTCAGTCCACTCAAGCGATAGAAAATGTTCAAGATATTATTAGTATTTTAATGACTAAGGTCGTGGATTTGAGGTTTATAAATACTATTTGTTTTCCTACTAAAAGAAATCATGAACAAATAAAAGAATTATCAACTGTAACAGATATGATACTTATTATAGGTTCATTTACAAGTGCCAATTCCAAAAGATTGACAGAATTGAGCTTGGAAAGAAATAAAAATACTTATCAAGTTACAAATCCGGCAGAAATTGATTCATCTTGGTTTAAAAGTAATATAAATTCAGTTGGTATTTCTGCAGGTGCATCTACTCCTGATTGGATTATCAGCGCGGTCATTAAGAAAGTTAAAGAATTAACAAATACGACAGAGAGGGAAATTATTCATGAGTAAAGAATATGATTTTAAAACAAAGGTTGCATTAGCTGAAATGTTAAAAGGTGGCGTTATAATGGATGTTACCAATGTTGAGCAAGCAAAAATTGCAGAAGAAGCAGGAGCTGTTTCAGTGATGGCCTTAGAAAGAATTCCATCAGATATCAGAACAGATGGAGGAGTTGCTAGAATGAGCAATCCTCATATGATTAAAAAAATTCAAGATAATGTTTCTATTCCAGTGATGGCAAAATGTAGAATTGGCCATTTTGCAGAGGCTCAAATTTTACAAGCTTTAGAAGTAGATTTTATTGATGAAAGTGAAGTTTTAACAATGGCTGATGAAGACTTTCATGTCGATAAACATCCCTTTAAAGCGCCATTTGTTTGTGGAGCACGCAATCTTGGTGAAGCATTAAGAAGAGTGGATGAAGGTGCAGCATTAATTCGAACTAAAGGCGAAGCAGGTAGTGGTAATATTGTTGAAGCAGTTAGACATATGAAAATGATTACTTTGGAATTAAAATCACTTAAAGAACAAGATTTATCAGAAAAAGCAAAAGAATTTAGAGTTCCATTAGCGCTTGTAGAGGAAGTTGCTAAAAACGGAAAGCTTCCTGTGCCTAATTTTGCTGCTGGAGGAATAGCAACTCCTGCAGATGCATCTCTAATGATGCAATTAGGTGCTGAAACAGTATTTGTTGGTTCTGGAATTTTTAAAAGCGAAGATCCTTCAGAACGTGCTCATGCTATCGTTCAATCTGTTACTCATTTTGCTGATGCTAAGAAAGTGCTTAGCGCATCTTATAAATTGAAAGATGCTATGAAGGGAATATTGATGTCAGATATTCCTGAAGATCAGAGGTTTTCAGAAAGAGGTGAGTAATAATGGTCGGAGTTCTAGCTCTACAAGGCAATTTTGCATCCCATATTCAGATTCTAAATGAAATTGGGATTGATTCAACATTGGTTAAAAATCTAGAAGACTTATCTAATCTTCAAGGTTTAATTTTACCTGGAGGAGAATCGACGACAATGTCTAATCTTTTATTAAGAGACCAAAGCTTTATTGATGGAATAAAATCTTTCTCTGATAATAAACCTATTTTTGGTACTTGCGCTGGCCTGATTCTTATGTCAAAAAATAGTTTTGATAAGAAAGTATTAAACATGAATATTCTTGATGTTGAAGTAAATAGAAATGCATATGGAAGACAAGTTCATTCTTTTAACGATTCGATTAATCTGGAGTGTAAGAGTGTTAAATCTCAATCAATCAAGGCATCATTTATTAGAGCTCCTAAAATTACTAGCATAGGAAAAGATGTTGAAATAATTTGTAAGCATAATAATGAGATTGTTGGAGTAAAAGAAGGTATGCATATGGCAGTTACTTGCCATCCTGAGTTGCAAAATGAAACATTATTACATAAGCTGTGTTTTAAAGGATAACTATGAAATATTTAAATAATATTAAATCGCCAGAAGATTTAAGATCTTATTCAAAAAAAGATCTAGAATTTATTTGCAATGAATTAAGAGAATATATCATAGAAACTATCAATGAGATTGGTGGTCATTTAGCTCCAACTCTAGGTGCGATAGAATTAACCACAGCTCTTCATTATGTTTATAATACACCCGAAGATAAGCTTATTTGGGATACTGGCCATCAAGCATATGCGCATAAAATTTTAACAGGAAGATTTGATTCTTTTAATACTATTAGAAAATATAAAGGATTAAGCGGATTTTTAAAAAGAACCGAAAGTGAATATGATGTATTTGGAGCCGGACATGCATCAACTTCTATTTCTGCTGGGCTGGGAATAGCTTGTGCAAGAGACTTAAATAGTGAAAATTTTAAAGTAGTAAGCATCATAGGTGATGGAGCTCTAACTGGAGGACTTGCATTTGAAGCACTTAACAATGCTGGGCATCTTAAAAAACAATTATTAGTTATTGTGAATGATAATGACATGTCAATTAGCCCTAACGTAGGAGCATTTAGGAATTATTTAGTTAAGATTACTACTAATAAGTCTTATAACTATATAAGAGGTAGGATCGGAAGATTAATTATAAGATTACCTAAGAGCTTTAGATTTATTGAAACTTTCTTAAAAAAAGCGGAATTAAGTGCAAAAAATTTCTTTTTTCCAACCACTATATTTGAAGATTTAGGTTTTAGGTATTTTGGTCCTGTAGATGGACATAATATCAATGAACTAGTCGATACGTTAAATAATATAAAAGATTTAAATACTCCAGTAGTCCTTCATGTTATTACAAAAAAGGGGAAGGGTTTTGATTATGCAGAAGATGATCCTGTCAAATATCATGGAGTAAAAGAGAAAAAAGAAGCATCTATTAAAAAAATTGCAGAAGTACCTATCTTTCAGAATGTTTTTGGAGAAGTATCTTGTAGTTTAGCGCAAGATAATAAAGATATTGTTGCTATTACTGCTGCAATGCGAGAAGGTACAGGTTTAGTTAATTTTGCCAAAGAATTTCCTGATAAATATTTTGATGTAGGGATAGCAGAAGCACATGCAGTAACATTTGCTGGAGGATTAGCGGTAAATGGCAAAACTCCAATAGTAGCAATTTATTCTACATTTTTACAAAGAGCTTATGATCAAATTATCCATGATATTGCTTTACAGAAATTGCCTGTAGTTTTTTGTTTAGATAGATCTGGTTTAGTAGGAGAGGACGGAGCAACGCACCATGGAGTATTAGATATTGCATATATGAAATGTATTCAAGGAATGATTGTTACTGCACCAAAAGATGGTAATGAATTAAAGAATCTATTATTCACAGCTACTAGCTATAGTAACGGTCCTTTTAGTATCAGATATCCAAAAGAATCATCAATCAACTTTGATAATACCAATTCTAATATTATAAAAATTGGATCTTGGGAGGTAATGACTGCAGGTAAAGATGTTTTAATTCTAGCAGTTGGATCTATGGTTAAGAGAAGTATTGATATTGTACAAAGGTTAAAAGAAAAAAATATTGAAGCTGAAGTCATTAATTGTAGATTTATTAAACCAATGGACTTAGAATACTTAAACAATAATTTTTCAAGATTTTCTAAGATTGTGACTATTGAAGAAGGTGTTTTGGATGGAGGCTTTGGAGAAAGTATTACAGCATGGTCTTCTAGTAAAATTTTAAAAAATGACATTCTTAATATTGGATTGCCAAATGATTTTGTAGATCATGGCCCAAGAAATGTATTATTAGAAGAGGTAGGTTTAGATAGCCAGTCATTATATATAAAGATTATTGAATTTGTTAATGAGTAAAAAATGAGTAAAAAAACATTAAATAGAGAAAAAAACTTTAATAGTATAAGTGGCAATAAGCTGAAAGAATACTATTCTTCTGATAAAAAAGATGATAAATATAATATAGATCCTGGTACTTTTCCATATACTCGAGGAATCCATAAAAATATGTATAGAGGAAAATTGTGGACCATGAGACAATTTTCAGGTTTTAGTACTCCAGAAAAAACAAATGAAAGATATAAATATTTATTAAAAAATGGTCAGACAGGACTTTCTGTTGCTTATGATATGCCAACGCTTATGGGATATGACCCTGATCATGAATTATCATCTGGAGAAGTAGGTGTTTGTGGTGTAAATGTTGCTTCTTTAGAGGATATGGAAATTTTATTTAAAGATATAGATTTAGAAAAGATTTCTGTATCTCAGACTATTAATGGCCCTGCAATTATACTATTTGCTTTTTATGTAGCATTAGCAAAGAAAAATGGAATTGATATTAGTCATCTAAGGGGAACACTGCAGAATGATGCTGTGAAAGAGTATATAGCACAAAAAGAATTTATCTTTCCTCCTAAGCCATCAATAAAGCTTGTAGTAGATGTTATTGAATTCTGTTCAAAAAATATGCCACTTTATAGTCCAGTATCGGTAAGTGGCTATCATATAAGAGAGGCTGGATCAACTGCTGCACAAGAATTAGCATTTACATTGAATAGTGGATTTACTTATATAGAAGCTTCTTTAAAGAGAGGTCTAAAGATTGATGACTTTGCTCATAGATTGTCATTCTTTTTTAACTCACATATGGATTTCTTTGAAGAGATAGGTAAATATAGGGCAGCAAGAAGAATTTGGGCCAATAAGCTTAAAAATGATTATGGCGCAAAAAATGAAGGTTCTTTAAAATTAAAATTCCATACACAAACAGCTGGATGTTCTTTGACTGCCCAACAACCAGAGAATAATATTGTTAGAACTGCATATGAAGCTATGTCTGCAGTATTAGGTGGGACTAATTCTCTTCATACAAATTCACTTGATGAGACATTAGCATTACCATCAGAAAAAGCTGCAAAAATAGCATTAAGAACTCAACAAATTCTTGCACTTGAAACAGGTGTGCCTAATGTAGCAGATCCACTAGGAGGATCATGGTATGTAGAAGAGATAACGGATAGAATTGAAGATGAAGCAAATGAATATTTTAAAGCAATAAAAAGTCTTGGAGGTACAATCGTAGCGATTGAAGATGGATACTTTCAAAAGAAAATTTCTGAGTCTGCCTCATTATATCAAGAATCCATTGATTCAAAAGAAAGAATAATCGTTGGAGTAAACGATTTTGTTGATGAGGATGAGAAACTTGAAATTGAAATTTTAAAAATATCTCAACAGGCCCAAGAGATTCAAGAGAAAAAAGTTAAAAGATTAAGGGAAAAAAGAGATAATAAATTACTTGATAAAAAAATGAAAAAATTAAGAAATTCTTGTGAAAATAATTTAAATTTAGTCCCTTGTTTGATTGAAATAGCAGAGCATGGTGGTACTGTTGGAGAAATTGTTGAATTAATGAAAAGTGTTTATGGGGAATGGGAAGAATCTTTTGGAATCTAAATTATGAATAAGATTTATACATCACTGATTTTAGTTTTTGCATTAATTGTTATGTGGACTGTATATCTTACTAATGTAAAAAATGATGATAGTTTAACAGTGCGCTATTATACAATAGAGGAGCTTTCAACTAAACAGGTTTCTATTGCTAATGTTAAAGTTGGCGGTTTGATTAAGCCCAATTCAATTAACATTAATGAAAAAGATCAATTAGAAGTATCATTCTATGTATATCAAGGTAGTGACAGCTTAAAGGTTTATTATTATGGTATTAGACCAGATTTATTTAAAGATGACGCAGAGGTAATAGTTGCTGGAGCCTTTGATAATGATTTGATTGTTGCTAAAGAACTTCAAACTAAATGCGCTTCACGATATGAAGGCGATTTAAAAAATATAGAAAAAATATAATGATATCTCAAATTGGAAGTTTAGCCCTTAATATAAGTGGCGGATTAATATTATCAACTGTCTTTTTTTTATTCTATTACTCCATTAAAAAAAATAAAATCTTTTTAGATATATCTGAAAGAGGATTAATAGCAGTGTGTTTTTGTGTGATATTAGCTACGCTCTGTTTATTGAACGAATTATTAATTAGTAATTTTAATTTACAGTATGTTGCCCAATATACAAGTTATGAAACCCCATTATTTTTTAAAGTAACTGCTTTATGGGCTGGACAAGCTGGTTCATTGCTCTTCTGGACATTTATTATGTCTATATATTCATTAATTTATATTAATGTCACTTTAAAAAAGATGCACGAGTTGAAATATTCATCTTTTGTGATGCTTTCCTTTATCTTTGGATTTTTTTTATTTTTATCCAATTTTATAGCAAACCCTTTTCAGCCAGTATCATCTGATATTATTGTACAGAACGGCAATGGTTTAAATCCGTTATTGCAAAATGTTACAATGGCTATTCATCCACCTACTCTTTATCTAGGTTTTATCGGAACAACTATCCTTTTTGTGATGGCTTTATCTGCTTTAATATCTAAATCACTCACTTTTGAATGGATTCAATCAATTAGACGCTGGTCATTGATTGTATGGACCTTCTTAACTGGTGGCATCATTTTAGGAGGGTATTGGGCATATAATGAATTAGGTTGGGGTGGATACTGGGCATGGGATCCAGTAGAAAATTCTTCTTTAATGCCTTGGCTTGTACTTACAGCATTTATTCATTCATCTATGATACAAGAAAAAAGAGGTATGCTGAAATCGTGGAATATTTTATTGGCATCATCAACTTTTTTATTAGTTATTTTAGGTACATTTATTACTAGAAGTGGAATAGTATCTTCAGTTCATTCATTTACTGCTGAAAATTTAGGACCATTATTTCTTGCTTTTCTATCAAGTTTAGTTTTATTTACTGGCTACTGGTTCTTTAAGCGCTTTGACTTATTAAAGTCAGATAATAAAATTGATTCTTTTACATCAAGAGAGGGTGGATTTTTATATAACAATCTAATTTTACTGTTAATGTGTTTTATTGTTTTATGGGGCACATTATTTCCTATTTTTTCAGAGGCATGGAATGGAGAAAAAATTTATGTAGGAGCTACTTATTTTAATCAGCTAAATGTTCCTATTGGATTAGTCTTATTATTTTTAATGGGAATTGGGCCACTACTATCATGGAAAACAACTTCAAAGTCTACTTTATTATCAAATTTCAAAATTCCTATGCTAGTTAGTTTCTCTTCTGGAATCATATATTCTATATTTTTTGGTCCATTTCAATTATATCCACTGGTAACATGTATGGGTATAGCATTTACAGTTACATCTATAATAAATGAGTTTAGAAAATCATATAAGAAATCTAAAAGTAATAATAAATCTATCCCATCTGCTATTGTCAGTATGTTGTTTAATAATAGACATAAAAATGGAGGATATATTGTTCATATTGGCATTACGTTACTCTTTGTAGGTTTTATTGGAAGAGCGTTTGAAGTAGAAAAAGAATTTAATTTGTCTCCAGGTGAAGAAATTTATTTTGCCAACTATATTTTTAAGCTTAACAGTATTGAAAGTGAGGCTAGAGATAATCATTATGCATTTATCAGCGATATAGATGTCATAGATCAAAGAAATAATCTATTAACAAGTCTATATCCTGAAAAAAGAATTTACTTCTATTGGAATCCAGACCCTGAGAAACGTCAGCCCCATAGCGAGCTTGATATTTATAGTACTATGAGAAAAGATATATACTCAATATTCTCTGCTTATGATGCAGAAAAGAATCAAGGTTATTTTAAGATTATGATTAATCCTCTAGTAAATTGGATATGGATTGGAGGAATTGTCATGGTAGTAGGCTCTTTATTTGCTTTTTGGCCTTCTAAAAGGAGGGATTATGGAATTATTTAATCAACTGTTTATTTTTGCATTATATTTGATGATAGTTTTATTTGTTTTCTATCCCCTATTCAAAAAAAAATAAATAATGTTACAGGTTAAAAATCTCAGCAAATCATTTTCTGATACTAAAGTATTAGACAATATCTCTTGTACGATAGATTCAGGTAAGTTAGTTGCTTTGCTAGGTAAGAATGGATCAGGTAAAACAACTTTTTTAAAATGTGTATCTAATATTATGAATATTGACTCCGGAGATATTGATTATAACGGATCTAATTTTTTGTTCTTAAATGATAAAGCAAATATTTTTAGCGATTTAACTATACTGAATAATCTTAAATGTATTCTACGTTCTTATAATCAGAATTTGAATATAGATACTTATAATAAATATTTGAATTTACTCGGTTTAAAAGAATTAGAAAGTTTGCCTCTAAAGTATTTATCAAGAGGAAATCTCCAAAGAAACAAATTGTTTATTGCGTTAAATTTATCATGGGAGTATCTATTAATAGATGAGCCTTTTACCAATTTAGATGATAGTGCTCAAACTGTTTTTAGAGATATTTTTTTGGATTTAAAGTCAAAAAATAAGACCATTATTTTTTCAACACACAATTTTAATCATGTTTTAGATATTTGCGATCAATCTATAGAAATAGAGAAAGGAAAGGTTGCTTTATGATAATGAATTTGATTAAAAATGAATTTCTTTTAGAGATGAAATCATCAAACAACCTCTTTTATATGACATTTTTCTCTTTATCATGCTTAATGCTCTCAGTTTTTTCGTTTCCTCCATCTGAATTAAATGAGATTATTATTTTATCTGGATTCTTTTGGATTATAATTGCATTGGTATCTATCAAATTAATTGAAAATTCGTTTGTACGTGAAAAAGAAAGAGGTATATATGATTTAATTTATACATCTCCAACAGAAAATTATTTAGTGTTTTTAGCAAAATTAATCACATTTTCTTTGATTTTGCTTGGCGTACAATTATTTATTTTTATGGTTTATAGCTTGATATCGACTGCAATAGAGATTGATTTGATTTTTAAAGTTTTAATACTTTGCTTGTTATCTAATATGGGACTAATTGGGTTAGGAATACTTATTTATTTAATGACTTCTCTAAATAGTACAAGAAGTTTCTTATTTCCACTCATTTTATTTCCCATGATTGTTCCTCTTTTGATTCATTCTTCAAACATATTTATTGCTTTATGTTTGGGACTAGAGATATCTTTCTATGCGGAATCAGCATTGTTGTTGTTAACTTTTGCACTGATAGCAGTGATTTTAGGAATTAATTTTTTTGAAAGGCTAATTAAATACTAATGAATTTATCTTTATTTATATTATCAATTATTATAATGGTATGTAATTTGGTATGGATTACATTTTTAACTCCAATGGTACCCGATCAGGAATGGGCACAAAAGATATTTTATCTTCATGTTCCTTTGGCATGGTCAGGCTTTCTATCTTATTTTTTTGTGATGCTTTCAGGTCTTGGATATCTTTTTTCTAGAAATCTTCAATATGATAGGATTGGACATGCAGCGGCAGAAATTGGTACTATATTTACAGGGCTTGTACTATTGACAGGGCCAATTTGGGCTACTCCGATTTGGGGAAAGCCATGGATTTGGGAGCCAAGATTAATTACAACATTGATTCTATTTGTGATTTATGCAGGTTATTTTATTTTAAGAAATGTTGGAATTTATAGACAAAGAGTAGCTTTAATTTCTGCTATAATAGGTATTATTGCATTTCTAGATATCCCTATCATATTTACATCGGTAAACTTCTGGGCAGCTGAAATTCAATCTCATCCTCAAATGGGAATGTCCAAACAGCCTTCAGGAATATTGTCACCATTTTTATTTTCTTTATTTGCTTTTACCAATCTTATGTTCACTATGTTATTTTTAAAAATGAAAGTTTTATATTTAGAAGATAAAGAGAAAAATTATGTATAATTATTTAGAGTATTTCTTAGCAGCATTTTTAGTTGTATTTACAGTTATCTTGGTATGGTTTGTATTAAATATCAAAAAACTAAAAAATTTATAAATAAATATTTTTTAATATGATTATTTACCATATTTTTTAACTTAACTTTTAATTATCCTAGGGGGATATAAATAAAATGGAAAGAAAAATTGTACATATTATCGGTACCGGAACGATTGGTGAACCACTAATTGGAATTTTGTGTGAACAAAAAAGTAATCTAGGTATTGATGAAGTCACCTTTCATAAGCACTCTCCGTTAACCAAAGACAAACCAAAAATTGATAATTTAATAAAAAAAGGTGCAAGGTTATCTGTGATTGAAGATAGAATGGATGCTTTTAAATCTATTGGTCTTGAACCAGAATTTACATTAGAAGAGGCTATTGCTAGAAGTTCTGTTATAATTGATTGTACTCCAGGCGGGTCTGGTCTTGCAAACAAAGAAAAATACTACAATAAATATACTGATCAGGTAAAAGGATTTTTAGCGCAAGGTAGTGAGAATGGTTTTGGTAAACCATATGCACGAGGCATTAACGATCATGTCATCAACTCTGATGATCAATTTTTGCAAATTGTATCATGTAATACACATAATATTGCATGCCTAGTCAATACTATAGCATTAAATATCGCACCAGATAATCTTCTAGAGGGTAGGTTTGTATGTATTCGTAGAAGTAATGATATTAGCCAAACAGATAGTTATGTGCCTGCACCAACAGTAAATGTGCATTCTGATCAAGATTATGGAACGCACCATGCTAAAGATGCTGCTGGACTATTTAAGACGATGAATCTTGATTTGAATCTTTTTTCTTCGGCTTTAAAAGTAAATACTCAGTATATGCATACTATTTGGTTTAATCTTAAGCTTAAAGAATCGACCTCTGTAGAAAAAATACTCGAGTTGTTGAATCACAATGATAGAATTGCATTAACTGAGCATAGATCATCAAATACGGTATTTTCTTTTGGAAGAGACCAAGGATTATACGGAAGAATTTTAAATCAAACAGTTGTGGTTGAAGATTCCATTAATGTTAAGAATGAACATGAAGTATCTGGATTTTGTTTTACTCCTCAAGATGGAAATTCTATTTTATCGAGTATTGCTGCAACAGTTAAATTTTTAAGTCCTCATTCTTATCAAGATAAGATTAATTCTCTTAATCCATTCTTTTTTCAAAGAGTTTAATGGTACAATATCAGAGAATTGTTACTAAACTTCTTGAAGAAAATACATATGTTATTTTTAATGAAAAGAATGATTGTGTTATTATAGATCCAGGATTTGGTTTTGAATTAATCGATTTATTCATTCAATCAAAAAATTTATCTCCCATAGCTATATTAGCAACTCATGCACACTTCGATCATCTTGCAGGCGCTGCAGATCTTATAGATAAGTACAAACTCCCTCTTTATGTTTGCGATAAAGACAAATTAGTGGTAGATAATTTTGATAGGGCAGCGGGATATTGGGGGGTAGAAGCAAGAAAGCCTACTGTTTCTCATTGGATTGATTGCGATGATAAGCAATTAGTAGTAAGAGATTTTTCTTTTTCAATCATATTTAATCCTGGTCATTCACCTGGATGTATAAGCTTTATTATTGATAATTTAATCTTTTGTGGAGATTTAATATTTAAAGGATCTATTGGAAGAACAGATCTTCCTTTAAGTAGTTCAAGAGATATGGCAACATCACTAAAATTCTTTGTAAATTCTTTTACAAGTGATTACACCTTATTAACAGGACATGGAGAAGAGACCACTCTTTATGAAGAGCTGAGAACTAATCCTTATTTAATGAGATATGAAAAATAAAATTATTGATAGTATTAAAAGCTTACAGAGTCACAAAAAACAACATTTTCTTTTAGCAGTATCCGGTGGAATAGATTCTATGGTAATGTTAGATTTTTTCAATAGGAACTCTAATTTAACTGATATCTCTGTGTGTTATGTTAATCATAATTATCATTCTGATAATGAAAAAATGAGTGCATTAGTATCAACTTATTGTAACGATAGCAATATTCCTTATATTGAATCTTCAATTGATTCATCAAAAATCAAAAGTAATATAGAAGCACAGCTTCGAGAAAAGCGATATCTTGAGCTTATAAAAGTTTGTAAAAAAGTTAATGCTGATTATGTTGTTACAGCTCATCATGCTGCTGATCAAATTGAAACTATTTTAATGAAAATTTTAAATTCTTCTAGTTTTAGCTCTATGAGGGGAATTCAGTCATTAAATAATAATATTTTTAGGCCAATGCTTCGTATTACAAAGGATGAAATTATTGAATATGCAAAGAAGAATAAAGTGGTCTATATTTCAGATTCAACAAACGAGGATACTGCATTAACACGAAATTTTCTTAGAAAGAAAGTGATTCCATTATTAGAGAATATTAAACCTAATCTTTATAAACCGTTCGAAGATTTTCAAAATAAAACTAATGACGTAGAGGATTTATTAAGCTTTACAACAAATGAGTTTATTAAATCTGATGATATATCATTGTCTCAAGATATTTATTACATAAATAAAAAAAGATTTTTAGCCCTACCATTTCTGTTAAGAATTAGTATCATAAAAAAGATATTATCTAATAAAGTTGAATTTTATTTCTCTAAAAATTTATTAGTAGAATTGAGTGCATTTTTAGAGAAAGAAGTTATTGGTAGTGAGAAAATGATTAATAATGCTAAAATTTTAATTGATAGAGATTATATTTTATTGACAGAAAAATTAGATGTAATTTCAATATATCGTGAAGTAAAGGCAGGTCAAGTGGTAGAAAATGATGAATTTTTATTTTATTGGGATTATGATAAAAGGCCAAAACATTTTTTAAAAGATCCAACTTTTGAATATGTTGATGCAGAGCGCTTTAATAAAAAATTGGTTGTTAGAAATGTAGACAATGACGACGTATTTAGTCCATTGGGTCTATCCGGTACAAAGAAAGTGAGTCAATATTTGACTGATCAGAAAGTATCTGCTTTCGAAAAAAGCAAAACTATTGCAATTTGTAATGAAAAAGATATCGTATGGGTAGCAGGTAAACAGATTAGTAATAATTATAAGCTTACAAAGAATAGTAAATTGATTGCAAAACTAAATTTTTTTAGGAAATAGTTTTTTTAATAACCATTTTTATTAAATTCTTCTCCAAATGAAAAAGCCAGTAAGAAAAAAATGAAAAAGCCAGTAAGAAAACCAAAAAAACAATTAAAGCAAAAACCCAAAGCTAAAAACTCTAGTTCTTTTGTATGGCTTGCAGTGTTGTTTTTTGTTATGATGTCTTTATCATTGTTACCAAATGAATCAGCAAATGAAGTAGAAATTTCTTATAATACATATAAGAAACTACTTTCAGAAAATCAAATAAAAGAAGCGTCTATCGAGAATGATAATTCCTTTCATGGAGAGTTATCTAGTCCTGCAACATTAATTAATAAAAATGGAGCAGAGTTTACAGAAAGAACTCTTTTTGTCGTTTATTTGCCAGCAGATTATACTGATCAAATTAAAATTTGGGATGAGAAAAGTGTTGAATATAATTTTGAAGGAGAAAAAATTGACTGGACAAGTTGGCTCCTTGGTTTTGCACCTTGGCTGTTATTAATCGGTTTTTGGATCTTTATGATTAGAAGAATGCAAGGATCAAATAATGGTATGAATAATGTCTTTAGTTTTGGAAAGAGTAAAGCAAAAATGTTCTCTTCGAATCAAAAGAAAGTAAAATTTGGTGATGTTGCTGGATGTATAGAAGCAAAAGAAGAGCTAGAAGAAATTATCGCTTACTTAAAAAATCCAAAGAAATTTGAAAAATTAGGCGGAAAAATCCCTAGAGGTGTATTGTTAGTAGGTCCTCCAGGAACTGGAAAAACTTTATTAGCTAGAGCTGTAGCAGGTGAGTCTAGTGTTCCATTTTTTAGTATTAGTGGAGCTGATTTTGTTGAAATGTTTGTAGGGGTAGGAGCTTCAAGAGTACGTGATTTGTTTAAGCAAGCAAATAAAACTTCTCCTGCAATAATATTTATAGATGAGTTGGATGCGGTAGGTCGACAAAGAGGAGCTGGATTAGGTGGAGGCCATGATGAAAGAGAACAAACTCTGAATCAATTATTAGTAGAATTAGATGGCTTTGAAAATAATAGTAGTGTTATTGTTATGGCTGCAACCAATAGACCTGACGTGCTAGACTCTGCATTATTGAGACCAGGAAGATTTGATCGTCAAGTTGTAGTAGATGTTCCTGATTTACAAGGAAGATATGATATTCTAAAGATACATACGAAAAAAATTAAGATTAATACTAAGTCTGTTAAGCTCCATGATATTGCAAAAGGTACGCCAGGTATGGTTGGTGCAGATTTAGCAAATCTTGTTAATGAAGCAGCTCTCTTAGCATCTAGAAAAAGAAAGGCTAGCGTAGATAACAATGATTTTGAAGAAGCAAAAGATAAAGTTTTAATGGGCGTACAAAGGAAAAGCATGATTTTATCTGATGATGAGAAGAAGGTAACAGCATATCATGAAGCTGGACATGCTGTTGTAGCTATTTTCTCTCCCGAAGCAGATCCTGTTCATAAAGTTACTATCATTCCAAGAGGAAGAGCTCTTGGAGTAACAATGCAACTACCTTTAGATGAAAAGCATGGATATTCTAAGACATATATTTCGAGCAGATTAGCAGTAATGATGGGTGGAAGATCAGCTGAAGAAATAATATTTAATGAAATTACAACAGGCGCTTCAAATGATATTGAAAGAGCTACAAACATTGCAAGAAAAATGGTTTGTGAATGGGGAATGAGCGATGCTATGGGACCAATGTCGTTTGGTAAAAAGAATGAAGAAATATTCTTAGGAAGAGAAATTCAATCGCATAGAGATTATAGCGAACAGACTGCTCAGAAAATAGACCATGAGGTAGTCAGTTTTATTAAGAATGCACAAAAAGCTTCACATAACATCTTAACAGACAATATAGATTTACTTCACCTGATGGCAGAACAGCTATTAGAGCATGAAACAATTGATGAGAAAGATATCAAATTGTTAATTGCTGGTAAAAAACTTTCAAAAAAAATAAATAAATAATAGTGAATATTTCGGAATTAAATGATTGGTTGCTTTCAGAAAATCAACAGCCACTCATTATGGGGGTATTAAATGTTACTCCAGATTCTTTCACCGATGGTGGTAAATTTTTAGATTCTAATACTGCTGTAAATCACGCTATAGATATGATTGCTGATGGTGCAGATATTATTGATATAGGCGGAGAGTCTACTAGACCTTTTTCTGAATCAGTATCTGAAGAAGAAGAATTATCTCGAGTTATATCTGTAATACAAGAACTAAGAGAAAAAACAGATACAGTAATATCCATAGATACTACAAAATCTTCAGTTGCTGATAATGCATGTAATGTGGGAGCAAATCTTGTCAATGATATTAGCGCACTGTCATTTGATAATAGTATGATAAATGTTATTAATAAGCATGATTGTTCTGTTATTTTGATGCATATAGCTGGAAATCCTAAGATAATGCAGGAAAATCCTTCATATGATAATATCATTTCTGATATTGCTAATCATTTACTAGATAGAGCTAATTTTGCTTTACAGAATGGAGTAAAGAAGCATAATATTATTTTGGATCCAGGAATTGGATTTGGTAAAACAATAGACAATAATTTTACTATTATAGATAATATGGATAAGCTTACTAATCTTGGTTATCCAGTATTGATTGGGGCATCAAGAAAATCATTTATCGGTAAGACTTTGAATGTAGATGAAAATAATAGAATTGAAGGAACCATAGCATCAAATATTATAGCTTTAGAGAGAGGATGTAAGATATTTAGAGTGCATGATATTAAGGAGACAAAAAGAGCATTAATTATTGCAAATAAAATTTTTAATTCAAACGCTTTAAATACCTAAATTATACTATATGAATTTATTTGAAATCAGCTTTATGAAATTTACACTTACCGATTTATTTGATCTGGTACTTATTTCATTCATTTTCTCCTATGCATACTCTTATTTCAGAGGAACCAGAGGCGGACAGATGTTAATTGGTCTATTAATTCTCTTTTTTGCAGGGTTTATCGTTAATATTCTTGGTTTTAGAGCCACTTCATGGTTATTGAATTTATTTCAAACAGTTTGGGTAGTCGTATTTGTTATTCTATTTCAACCAGAAATTAGACGACTGTTAACATCTCTTGGTCAAAATAGAATTTTAAGAAAGCTATTTCAAATCGAAAAACTTTCTATTCAAGAAGAAATTATCACATGTATTAGTGAGATTAAAAAGAATAAATGGGGTGCTATTATTGTTTTTGAAAGAGAAAACTCTTTAAAGACTATTAGTGCTGATGGAGTAATGATGGGTGCAGTATTTAGTCCTGAATTATTAGTTTCAATTTTTAATCCTTCTTCACCTCTGCATGATGGAGCTGTAATTATTCATAGTAATATTATTGAAGCTGCTGCATGCATTTTACCATTAACAGAAAGTAAAACTTTGAATCCAGAAATGGGTACACGACATAGGGCTGCATTAGGGATTTCAGAAGACAGTGATGCTCTTGCCTTAGTTTTATCTGAAGAAACAGGCAAAATATCTATTGCAGAGAATGGATATTTTATAAGTTCTGCACTTACTTTAGACGAACTAGGTAATGTTTTAAAAGAAAAAATGAGCGATATAGGGAATGAGTAATATGTTAAAAGAAAAGATTATGGATTTAATGGAAAGATCAGATTTTATGACTCTTTCTACTAGTGTTGCAGGGAATTCATCTGCTGCAAATGTATATTTCGCAAACGATGGCTTAGATATGTATTTTTTTACATTTAATCCAACTAGAAAAGCTGTTCAAATTGCTTTTAATCCAAAAGTACAATGCGTAGTTAGGCCTGATGGCGAAGATGGAATTAAAGAACTTCAAATTGATGGGTATGCTAAAAAAATAACAGATCAATCAGAAAAAGATAGAGCTAGAGAAGCAGTGTTAAAGGTCACAGAGGCTTTTTCTGAATATATGCATGATGATTTTTTAATTGCTAATGATGTAGTGGGTTATTATAAAATAAAACCAACTGTAATTAAATATGTCGATTTCTTCGCTGAAACTCAGTTTGAGTGGATGGAAATACCAGAAAATAGACCAAGTGTATCATCAGAATTTTTGGGTAATTTAGGTAGAACTATTAAGCGTTGGATGACTATAGTAAGAGCACCATTTTTAACAGCAACTATTGCCCCAATTTTACTAGGATCAGCTATTGCATATGCACAGCCTGGTACAGAATTTAATTGGTCAATCTTTTGGCTTGTATTATTAGGAGCTATATTTGCACAATGCGGTACAAACACTATCAATGATTATTTTGATCACAAATCAAGAACAGATGAGCTAAATAAACTAGCTAGCCCTTTTAATGGTGGATCAAGGGCAATTCAATCTGGGTTGATGACCCCAGTAAATATGCTATTCATATCAGTATTGTTTTTTGGTTTTACAATTGGGATTGGACTGAAATTAAACAACCTTCTTTTTGGAGGTTATTTTACTATGTCAGTATTAATGTCCCTGGGATTAATAGGATTATTTCTTGGTATCATGTACACTGGTTTTTTAAAGCTAGCTTATAATGGGTTTGGAGATTTAGCAGTATTTATAGGATTCGGTCCTTTGATGGTTTATGGTGCAGCATATATGCAAAATCAATCTGTTGATCCAGTAACTACTTTACTATTTTCAATTCCTGTTGGAATTTTTATTGCGTTAGTTTTATTTATAAATTGTTTTCAGGACTATAGTGCTGATAAAGCAGCAAATAAGAATAGTTGGGTTGTTAGATTAGCTGGGCCTGGAGATAAAGCAAATTATAGAATCCCATTTAAAGTGTGGAAGAGTTTAATGTTATTATCATTCACAATAATTCTTGGAGCATCTTTATATGCTGGTAATTTATTTACCCTAATAGCATTACTTCCTTTATTGATATTTAATTTTGCTGCAAAAAAAGGAAGCAGTTGGCTAGATGAATGGGAAAAAGAAGATGCAAATCTTCAACAACTTCCATATGAATTACTAATTGTTAATGTTTCTACAATTGGAATTCACTTTTTAACAGGAATGTTACTTACATTAGGATTCTTAATTAGTACATGGATTTAAAAGACCAATATAATTCTCTTTTAGAAAAGTTTGCTCAAATTAGGGGGTATCTTTGACCTTGAAGCCAAAAATGCTTACTTAAATAATTTAAAAGATCAAATATCAGACCCATCTTTATGGGACAATAATCAAAAAACAACATCTATCATGAAAGAAATTTCCATGTGCGAAAAAGATATTGATTTAAGAAAAAGTTTATCAGAAAAGGCTAGTGATATCAAAGTGATGTTTGAATTTTTAAATGATGAACAGATAGATGAGAAAGAATTTTCAGAAGAGATTGAGCATTTTGCCAAATTAATTAAAGAATTTGAATTAAAATTAATTCTTAATTCGAAGAATGATTCTAAAGATGCTATTATTTCGATTCATCCAGGAGCAGGAGGAACAGAAAGTCAAGATTGGGCTCAAATGTTATATAGAATGTATTCTATGTGGACAGAATCCAAAGGATTTAAATTCAATATTATTGATTTTCAGGTAGGAGATGAAGCTGGTATTAAAGATTGTACAATTGAAATTGTAGGAGATTATGCATATGGATTACTCCAATCAGAAATTGGGATACATAGATTAGTCAGAATATCGCCTTTTGATTCTAATAGCCGTAGACATACATCTTTTGCTTCAGTATCTGTTTATCCGTCTATAGATGAAGATATCGAAATAGAAATTAATCCAAAAGAACTAAGAATAGATACATTCCGTTCTAGCGGAGCGGGAGGACAACATGTGAATAAAACAGATTCTGCTATTAGAATTACTCATACACCAACCGGAACGGTTACACAGTGCCAAACTCAAAGATCTCAACATAAAAACAAAGAGCAGGCATTAAAGGTATTAAAATCAAAGCTGTATCAATTGGAAATTGAAAAGCAAGCAGAGTCTAAAAAAATACTTGAGGGAGAAAAAAAGGATATTGCCTGGGGAAATCAAATAAGATCGTATGTTTTTCATCCATATAGCATGATTAAAGATCATAGAACAAAATTTGAAGTAGGAAATGTCAAGGCAGTTATGGATGGAAATATAGATGACTTTATGTATAGTTATTTATTAGATAAAATGGAAAAAAATAAATAAGTTTCTTTCGATATGGAAAATAAAAGCTTAAAACAAATTATTGCCAACCGTCTAGAAAAATTAGATAAAATTCGCCAATTAGGCGTAAATCCTTATCCTTATGAATTCAATGTTACCCATTCAACCTCAGATATTACAAAAGACGATGTTGATCAAAAGGTGTCTGTAGCTGGAAGAGTAATGTCTCTAAGAAAAATGGGAAAAGCTGCTTTTGCTAATATTCAAGATGAACAAGGTAGAGTCCAATTATACATTGCAAAAGACGATGTTGGTGGAGATAATTATAGTTTATTCAAGTTAGTTGATATTGGAGATTTTATTGGAATTGATGGTGTAGTTTTTATTACAAAAACAGATGCACTTACCGTTAAAGCTGAAAATGTAACTATGTTGAGTAAAAACTTAAGACCTATTCCTGATGTTAAAGAAAAAGATGGAGAAAAATATAATTCAGTATCAGACAAAGAGTTAAGATATAGAAAACGTTATCTTGATATGATTATTAATCCGGAAACAAAAGATAACTATATCAAAAGATTTAAAATTATTAATTCCATAAGAGAGTTTCTAAATAAGAATGGTTACATAGAAGTGGAAACACCGGTTTTACAGCCAGTTTATGGTGGAGCAAATGCTAAACCCTTTAAAACATTTCATCATGCATTGGATCAAGAATTTTTTCTAAGAATTGCGACTGAACTATATTTAAAGCAATTGATTGTAGGTGGATTTGAAAAAGTTTATGAGATGTCTAAAGATTTTAGAAATGAAGGTATTGATCGAAGCCATAATCCAGAATTTACTATGCTTGAATTTTATCAGGCTTATTCAGATTATAACTTCATGATGGATTTTGTAGAAGAAATGTTGAAGAAAGTAGCAACAGATTTAGGTGTTAAAAAAATATCATGGGATGGAAATGATATTGATTTATCTAAGAAATTTGCAAGAAAAACAATGGATAAATTAATTAAGGAACATACTGGGCATTCTATAGATTTAACTGATAGTAAGGCAGTATTTGATGTATGTAAAAAATTAGACTTAAAAGTGAAAAAAACTGATAATCTTGCAAAGATGATTGATGAAATAATGAGAAGAAAAGTTGAACCAAATCTAATTAACCCTACTTATGTAATGAATCATCCTGTAGAGATTTCACCGTTAGCAAAAGTCAATAGAGATGGAGATACAGATTTCACTGAAAGATTTGAATTATTTATTGCAGGTATGGAATTTGCAAATGGATTTTCTGAATTAAACGATCCAATAGATCAAAGAAAAAGATTTGAAAATCAATCAGCTAAAAAAGATGGTGGCGATGAAGAAGCTTTTCCTATAGATGAGAATTTTTTAGAAGCTATAGAGATTGGAATGCCTCCAACAGCAGGTGTTGGTATTGGAATTGATCGATTAGTCATGTTGTTTATTGATACTAGGTGGATTAGAGATGCAATTATCTTTCCCACACTTAAATCTCTAAAATGAAATTAGTTTTTCTTGTTTTAAGAAGACTGTTTTTCTCATCACAAAATAATTTTCTCTTCAAAATCACAAATATTGTTTCGATTGTAAGTCTGGCCCTTGGTATAGCTTCGTTAAATATTGTCTTAGGCGCAGTTAATGGATTTGAGAGTAAGGTATCTGAGAAATTATCTTCTATTAACGGCTATACAACTATTAATCATTTATTTGAAGATAATTTTTTAATTGATCAATCAGTATTGCCTGATTTTTATAGTAATTATGAATCTAGTTTAGTTCCTTACGTTGAAAAACCAGCAATTCTTAAATCAAAATATAACAGTAGCAACGTCCTAATATATGGTCTAGACAATAGTGATTTTAAAGATTTTAATTTATTTAATAGTTTTAATACCAATCTTGAAATTATTAATGAAAACAATGTTATCGTTGGCAGTCTTCTCGCACAAAATCTTGACCTATCAATAGGAGATAAGATTGTTATTTTTAATCCATTAATTTCAAAAAGAATATTAGAAAGAAATAAATTTTTATTTTTAGAAATAAAAGAAATATATCATTCTGGTATAGATGACTATGATTCAAGATTAGTATTTATTCCTATAAATACAGTTCAATCTTATTTTGATTTAGATAGTAGCATTAGTGGCTGGATGAATTTCGATCCTTTTCTAGAAATAAAAGATGTGGATTATCCGTTTTATCAATTAAGCCTTAAGGATAGGCATAGCGACCTCTTTGAATGGATTAATACACAGCAATGGCCAATTCTTTTTATTTTTAGTCTAATTGCATTGGTATCATATTTTAATTTGATGGGGTCAATAAACATTCTTTTTTATGAAAAGAGATTCAACTTGGCGATTATGAAGACATACGGTATGTCAAATAAAAAATTATCAGTAATATTTATTATTCAAGGAATGATATTAGCATTGATTGGAGCAATACTTGGAATTTTATTATCTCTATTTGTTATTTCCATGCAGGAGAAGTTTCATTTTATATCTTTAGCTGAAAATATCTATTTTGTTAGTTATTTGCCGATGATATTTAGCATAAATAATGCTGTTTATACATTATTTTTTAGTCTTGTATGTAGTATATTATTTTCAAGCATTTCCTTGATATACCTTTTATCTATTAATCCATCTAAAATTTTAAAAAATTAATGAATATAATTTTCTTAATAGCAAAACGTTTTTTGATGCCAAGAAATATGTTAGAAGGGGGTATTATTAACATTATATCTTTTCTAGGACTATTCATTGGCGCTACATCAATTATCTTATCCGTAGCAGTTCTTAATGGGTTTCAAGGTATTCTCGAAGATGAAACAAGAAAGATATATGGAGATTATGCTGTAATTAATTTTGATTACAATAGGGACAAAGAATTAATAGAGAATTTTGAAGAAAATGGTATTAAGTATGCACCATATTATGAGGAAGAATTTTTTATATCAAAAAATAGAAAACAATCATTGGTGAACTTAAAGACTATTGAGAGTTCAAAGTTTAATAATTTCTATGATCTAGAATTAGTGCAAGATAATAAAGGTCTAAATGATGGAGAAATTATTATCGGAAAATCTTTAGCCGATAAAATGGATTTTAGTATTGGTGATTCTATATCACTTTATAGCACTAAGCTCAATATGAGTTATTTAGCTATGCCATTCACTAAAGAATTGATTATAAAAAATATCTTCCAAAATAGAATATTAAGATCTGATGAATTTTTAATCTTTACAGTATCTAAAGAATATAGTTTTCCTAACAAGAAATTTACTGATATTGAAATCGTTGGCGACATAGATGGTGTTGTTGCAATACCAAATGACAATATTCTCTCATGGAAAGAAAGAAATAGGCAGCTATTTGATGCCACTGAAATTGAGAAGAAAATCACCTTTTTTACATTATTTCTTATCATAGTCGTAGCTTCATTTAACTTATCTTCCTCTGTGATGCAAATTGCAACTAAAAAAACAAGAGAAATGGCAATTCTGAGTACTTTTGGAATGAGTAAAAATAGTATATCTAGTATATTTTTGGTCTATGGTTATTTATTGGCAATCACTGCTATAGTTAGTGGAATTTTATTTGCTTTATTAATTATATATATACAAAACACATTCGGATTATTTATGTTAAATCCTGAGTTTTATTTAGTCAGCATGCTTCCTATGGAAATTAGTTTTAAAGATATCTCTTTGTTGTTATTTTACTCTATACTAATAATTGGATTATTTGCAACATTGCCTTTAATGCTTATTAAAAAAATACGTCCAATTGAATTGATAAATAAAAACATATGATATTATTAGTCAAAAATCTTAAGAAAACTTTTAAAGACGGAGATAAAGTACTTGAAGTCTTAAAAGGAGTTAGTTTTAATCTTAATAAAGGAGATATATTAACTATTAAAGGGCCATCTGGCTCTGGAAAATCTACTTTATTAAGTTTGTTAGGGACTCTAGATCAGCCCGACAGTGGTGAGATAATAATCGATAATAATAATCTAAAAGATATTAAAGACTATGACTTGATAAGAAATACTCATATTGGATTTATATTTCAATTTCATAATTTAATATCAGAATTGAATGTTATTGAAAATGTGACTATTCCAACGCTTATAGCAGGTAAAAAGATTGATGAGGCTTATGTAAATGAGTTATTTGATTATTTTGATTTATCAAATCGTAAAAAATCTTTTCCCTTAGATCTTTCTGGAGGAGAGAAACAAAGAGTATCTGCAATGAGAGCTATTATCAATAAGCCTTCAATAGTAATAGCAGATGAGCCAACAGGGAATCTAGATGAGCACAACGCTATTAAAATGATTAATTTGTTTCAAAAATTAAATCATGATTTTAATCTAACTTTTGTCATTGCCACTCATGATGAAAAGGTATTTAATATAGGTGATAAAAAAATGAACCTATATGATGGAATTCTCTTATAATTATAAAATAAAGTCTTATATGTGCCATATAGGCACATAATTTGTCATATATGACGTATATATTCTCTTGGCATGCTCTTTGCATCTATAAATAGCGAAAACTAAAATATTAGGAGATTTTTATGGGAAAAATAATTGGAATTGATTTAGGTACAACAAACTCTTGTGTAGCGGTAATGGAAGGTGGAGAACCTACTGTTATTACTAGCCCTGAAGGTGGAAGAACTACACCATCAGTGGTAGGTTTTACAAAGGAGGGAGATCGTTTAGTGGGTGATCCTGCAAAACGTCAAGCTGTAACTAATCCAAACAATACTATTTATTCAATTAAAAGATTTATGGGTAGAACTCCTGCCGAAATCAAAAAAGATATAAAAGAAGTTGCTTATAAAGTTGCTATAAACGGTACTAAAGTTCATGTAGAGGCAAATGGTAAAAAATATCAACCGCAAGAAATCAGTGCTATGGTTTTACAAAAAATGAAACAAATGGCTGAGCAATATCTTGGAACTGATGTTACTGATGCCGTTATTACTGTGCCTGCATATTTTAACGATTCACAAAGAAAGGCAACTAAAGATGCTGGAAAGATTGCAGGATTAAATGTTAAAAGAATTATTAATGAGCCAACTGCCGCATCATTAGCTTATGGATTTGATAAAAAGAAAGATGAAAAAATAGCTGTATTCGATTTAGGTGGAGGTACTTTTGATATTTCTATTCTTGATATTCTCAATGACGAAGGTCAAACAATAGAAGTCAATGCAAGTAATGGTGATGGAAGATTAGGTGGAGATGATTTTGACCAAAAAATTGTTGATTGGTTAGCTGATAAATTCAAAAAGAATGAAGGTATTGATTTAAGAAAAGATCCGATGGCCTTACAAAGATTGAAAGAAGCAGCGGAAAGTGCCAAAAAAGAACTTTCATCTTCAAAGCAGACAGAAATTAATTTACCTTTTATTACTGCAACTGATTCAGGTCCAAAGCATTTAAATGAGACCTTAACAAGAGCTACTTTTGAAAAGCTGGTTGCAGATCTTGTTGAGAAAGTAGTCGGGCCGTGTAAGCAGGCATTAAAGGATGCTAAGCTTACTGCTAAAAATATTAATGAGGTAATTTTAGTTGGTGGTTCAACTAGAATTCCTGCAGTTCAAGATAAGGTAAAAGAAATATTTGGCAAAGAGCCAAATCAAAGTGTTAATCCTGATGAAGTAGTAGCTCTTGGAGCAGCTATACAAGCAGGTGTATTAGCAGGTGATGTGGATGATGTGTTATTGCTTGATGTTACTCCATTAACTCTAGGTATTGAAACTATGGGTGGTGTTGCAACAGGTTTAATTGAGAAAAATACAACCATTCCAACTCAGAAATCGCAAATCTTTAGTACTGCAGCGGATAATCAACCAATGGTAGAAATTCATGTAGTTCAAGGAGAGAGACAGTTAGCCCAGGACAATAAAAGTCTTGGAAGGTTCCATTTAGATGGTATTCCTCCTTCACCAAGAGGCACTCCGCAAATTGAAGTGACATTTGATATGGATGCTGATGGTATTTTACATGTAAAAGCTATAGATAAAGCTACTGCTAAAGAGCAAAGCATTAGAATAGAAGCTCAAAGTGGGTTGTCTGATCAAGAAATTGAGAAGATGGTTAGCGATGCTAAGAAACATGAAGCTGAAGACAAGGTTAAAAAAGAAGAGATTGAAACTAAGAATCAGGCAGAGCAATTAGTTTATCAAACAGAAAAACAAATGAAAGATTTAGACGATAAATTAAGCGAAGATGATAAAAAAGATCTTAATGAGTCTTTAGATAAGTTAAAAGCAGCTAATACATCAGGCAACATCGATGACATCAAGACAGAAATTGAAAATTTAAATTCTGTATGGAGTTCTAAGTCTTCTAGTATGTATGCAAATTCTACAGACGGAACAGAGCCTCCACAAGAAGCTCCAAGTCCTGAATCTTCATCAAAAAAACCAGATGATAAAAAGATTGAAGATGCAGACTTTGAAGTTATTGAAGATTAGATTTTAGATTTTTTATTAGGCTATTAATAGTTAGTTTTTGAACAAATGAATAGCCTAATAAGAAAAATATTCAAAACGTTCTTTAGTATAGCAGCAACTTTTTTTCTATTCCTCATCATTATTAGTATTTCCTTATACATATATATAGGAAAAGGATTAGAGTTTGAAATTAATAAATCAAATTCTGCTGTCGCTTCTTTATCAAAACAGTATAATCTCGATTTTGACCCATCATCAACTATCAACCTTGTTGCTGACACTGATAGAGTAGATGTATATCTATTATTAAAAAATATTATCATCAATAAGAGTAATGAGAGCTTTATAAAGGCAAATAATGCATCGCTAAGAACTAGTCTATCCTATACCGATATTATGTTATTAGGTAGTAATTTGTTTAGTACTGAAAAAATATTATACTCTTTGATTGGTAGCATAAATATCCATTTAAATGAACCTGTTTTAAATATAAAACACCTTAACAGTTTGAATAGTAATAACTCATCAAAGAGTAGTCAATTTTTTCCATTAAGCATCAAAGCAGACAATGGAATATTATTTGATGGTGATTTAGAAATAGGACAATTTTCTATGACAGTAGATCTTAATCAATTCGAGAATGAGTCAGATATTCAGAGCTATTCTATTCACTTAGAGTCTCATAAAGATTTTCCAGCTGATTATATAGGTCAATTTTTTGAAGAAGTAGTTTTGCTTCAAGATAAAAATGAAACAGTTTATTTTGATATAAATATTAAAGATGAAGAAGTTGCAACGCCTGAAAATACTCAGATATTAAATGGAATCTTAAGAGTGAGAGATACTAAGATGGATTTAGAAAGATTTCCAGTAGAGCTGAAACCTGAACCTATTAGAAATTTAAACTTAGACCTTAATATTATCGATAATATAGGTCAGATTAATTTTTTAGGCTCCGTTACTAATCCAAAAATAAAATTGAAGCTACAAAAAACCCCTAATTTACAAATTACAGGATATATTAATTTTCAAGAAATATTGGAACCATATTTAGATTTAATAGTAAATGGAACAGATATCTATTTTGCAAAATTAGATAATAATAATCTTAACGGGATAACAGATTTAAGGGTCTCAATCTCTGGAAAAAATGTATTAGATTTAGCTGGAGAGCTAAATATAAAAAAAAGTAATGGGTTTTTAGTGCCATTAACAAATAGCACATTTGAAACTCAACATACTATAAAGAAGGAAAATGATGAATAAAGGTGTGCTAGATCGGTTGAATTTAAAAATTGCAAAGAAGTCAACATTTGTTAAAGATCTCAAAGAGGGTATTGGAAAAGTTATTGTTGGTCAAGATGAACTTATAGATAAGATTTTAATATCTGTGATAGCTAATGGGCATATCTTATTAGAGGGAGTCCCTGGTTTAGCTAAAACCTTAACTATTAATACTGTAGCTAATTTGATTAATTCTGAATTTAAAAGAATTCAATTTACTCCAGATATGTTACCAGCTGATTTGCTTGGAACTTTAATATATAATCAAAAAACTGGCGATTTTATGACAAAAAAAGGACCTATTTTTTCTAATATTATTCTAGCAGACGAAATTAATAGAGCCCCCTCTAAAGTTCAAAGCGCTTTGCTTGAAGCAATGCAAGAAAGACAAATTACTATTGGTGAAGAAACTTTTAAACTTGATTTACCTTTCCTTGTTTTAGCAACACAGAATCCCATTGAACAAGAAGGAACATATCCGTTACCTGAAGCGCAAGTAGACCGCTTTATGTTAAAAGTTCTTGTTGATTATCCATCAATGAAAGAAGAGAAGGAGATTTTATCTAGAGTAGCTAAAACTAATCTAGATACAAAGCAGAAATCTGTAGTCAATTCTAAAACAATTTTAGAAGCTCAAGCCCTTCTTAATGATATTTATATTGCGCCTAAGATCTTAGACTATATATTGAATATTGTATTTGCGACAAGGAATCCTGAGCGATTTAAATTGGGACAATTAAAAGATTTAATTAGTTTTGGAGCTTCTCCCAGGGCATCTATTAATTTAGTGTTAGCAGCTAAGGCAAAAGCGTTTATCGATGGAAGAGGATATGTTATTCCAGAAGATATAAGATATATAGGAAAAGACGTTTTAAGACACAGACTGTTATTATCTTACGAAGCAGAAGCAGAAGAAGTCACATCAGAAGAATTGATTGATCAGCTATTCAAAGAAATCCCTATTCCATAATTTTAGCTTATGTCTAAAGATATACTAAAAAAAGTTCGACAAATAGAAATCAGAACCAAAAATATTGTAAATGATTTTTTTGGTGGAGATTATCATTCGAATTTTAAAGGTCGCGGAATGACTTTTTCTGAAGTAAGAGAATATCAACATGGAGATGATATTAGATTTATTGATTGGAATGTCACGGCAAGAACAGGAAAGCCTTATATTAAGATATTTGAAGAAGAAAGAGAGCTTACAGTATTACTTCTTATTGATGTTAGTAGTTCAGGCGTCTTTGGATCTAAAAGTAAGCTAAAAATTGATTTAGGGATTGAAATTGCAGCAATGCTAGGATTTTCTGCTATTAAAAATAACGATAAAGTTGGATTAATTCTATTTAGTGATGATATAGTAAAATATATACCTCCAAAGAAGGGCAAATCTCATGTATTACGCTTAATAACTGACCTAGTAAATCATAACTATGATAAAAAACAAAGTCAGACATCAATTAAAAAAGCTCTTGAATTTGCAAGTAAAATTTCTAAAAGAAAAAATGTAATGTTTGTAATATCAGATTTTATAGATAAAAACTTTTGGACAGAAATGAAGTATTTAAATTTTAATCATGATGTAATAGGTGTCCAAATATATGATATGTTTGAAAAAGAATTTCCAGATTTAGGACTAATTCAAGTACATAACTCTGAGTCAAATGAGAGATTATGGATTGACACATCTAATGAAAAAATAAGATCTGATTTCTCAAAAGATTTTTCTGAACGATTAAATGATTTTGCACAAAAATGCAAGAATATCGGGTTTGATTTAATACAGATAGGAACTAATGAAGATTATGTTAAAGCACTTACTCATTTTTTTAAAAGAAGAGCTAAACGTACTTAATCCATGATTAGAATCATTATATTTTTATCATTTTTCATATTTAGCTGTACAAACAATCCGAATGAAACCAATTTAAGTTATAAGATAGATCTTGAGAAAACAGAGATTGGTTATCCTGTAAATCTTAATATCAGTTTAAATAATCTTGATGAATATTATTCTATTGAAGAGATGGCATGGTCTGATTCTTCGTTGTGGATATCTGATTCTTCGAAAGTATTAATTAAAAGTTCGAATATAGATACTTTTGATCAGTCTTTATTTGTTAATTTTGAGATAACTTTCTGGGATACAGGTAAGATGGTCATACCACCATATTTTTTTAGTATTAATTTTCCAGATTCAATTGATGCTACAATGTTTAGTACAGATTCTATAGATATAAAAATAGAATCTGTAATTGATAGTACTATATCTAATATTCAAAAAGATAAACCCATAAAAGATATTAAATTTCCTTATGATGTTTATAGAATAGCTTTAATATCAATTATATTATTTCTACTACTTTTTATATTATATCTATGGAGAAAAAGAGATAAAGATAATCCTTTGAGTGCAATTCAATTTTTTAATAAAAATCCAAAAAAAGATTCAGTTAGAAAATTAAATAAATTAAAGTTTGAAGATGTATCTTCTGATATATTCTATAATGAGCTATCTATAATTCTAAAGAAATATCTTGAAAATCAATATTATATCATTTCATTTGAAATGACCTCTCAAGAATTAAGAAATTTTTTTGATGATAAAGATTTAATCTATCTATTAGAAAAAATTGACTCTGTAAAATTTGCCAACAAAGAGTACAGTAATTCTGAAAAAAAATATGATTTAGAATTAGCAAAAAAAATTGTAAGAAAACTGTTATAAAGAAATTAAATAAATTAAGTTCTTACCATGAGCACAACAGCAGATATAAGAAATGGATCTATATTAAACTTTAAAAATGCAAGAATGAAAGTTGTAGAGTTCCAACATGTAAAGCCAGGAAAAGGGCCAGCGTTTGTTAGAACAAAATTAAAAAATATTCAGTCAGGAAAAGTAATTGATCAAACTTTTAATGCAGGAGTTAAAGTAGAATTTATTAGAGTTACTTCGAGTCAATTTCAGTATTTATATAAAGATTCTAATAATTATATCTTTATGGATAATCAGACTTTTAATCAGGTTGAAGTTTCTGAATTATTAATGCAAGATGTGCATCAATATATTAAAGAAGGAGATAACATAAACCTTGTTTTTGATGGTGACGATATTATCAATATTAATCTTCCTGCAAAAGTGACTCTCAATGTTGTACAAACAGATCCTGGACATAGAGGAAATACGGCTACAAATGCAACAAAGCCCGCTAAAATGGAGACAGGACTTGAGCTCCAAGTTCCTTTATTTATTAATGAAGGAGACTTATTAAAAATTGATACAAAATCTGGCACTTATTCTGAAAGAGTAAAACAATAATTTTATGTGGAAAGATAAATTAAAAGAAGTCATATATATACTAGAGAATAGTGATATTAATGAGATAGAAATCAGATTTTGGTTTAGGAAAATAAAAATTACTAAAAACCCACCAATTATTAATTCTGATTTTAGTAATGTAGCACCAGATATAATTACTTCAACCATAGATAAACCTAGCGTATCTGTTGAAAAAGAAGAGAATGATACTCCAAAAATAGATGCAAATACATTCACTGTACGTTCACCTATGCCTGGAACATTTTATTCCTCTTCAGATCCAAATTCTAAATCATTTGTTGAAATTAATGATTTAGTAAATGAGGGAGATACTATTTGCATTGTAGAAGCAATGAAAATTATGAATGAAATTCAATGTGAAAGGAATGGAACTATTAAAGAGATTCTTGTTGAGGATGGTAGTCCAGTTGAATTTGATCAACCCTTGTTTATCTTAAATTATCCTGAATAAAATATGTTCAAAAAAATACTGATTGCAAATAGAGGCGAGATTGCTATAAGAGTAATCCGTGCATGTAAAGAAATGGGTATTAAAACTGTAGCGGTTTATTCTACAGCAGATCAATTCTCTTTACATGTAAAGTTTGCAGATGAAGCAATATGTATTGGCGAAGGTCCTCCATTAGAGAGTTATTTAAATATCCCTAGAATTATTGCTGCTGCTGAAATTTCTAATACAGATGCAATTCACCCTGGTTATGGATTTTTAGCAGAAAATGCTCAATTTAGTACAATTTGTGAAGAAAATGGATTTTGTTTTATTGGGCCAGATTATGAAACTATTGATATGATGGGAGATAAAGTTAATGCAAGGAAAGTTGCAGAAGATGCAGAAGTCCCTATTGTTCCAGGAAGTAGTGTTTTGAGTTCTGTAGATGAATTACTTGAAATTTCGAATAATATTGGATATCCAGTTATGTTAAAAGCTGCTGGCGGCGGCGGCGGCAAAGGGATGCGAGTATTAAATAATGCTTCAGAAGCAGAAAAAGGATTTAGTATTATACAATCTGAAGCAAGTAAGGCTTTTAATAATCCTAAAATATATGTAGAAAAATTTATTAAGAATGGCCGCCATATTGAAGTTCAGATCTTAGGAGATAAGTTTGGTAATTATGTTCATTTAGGTGAGCGCGAATGTTCAGTTCAAAGAAATAATCAAAAATTAATTGAAGAATGTCCATCTGGTTTTGTTGATGAAGAGTTAAGAGAGGTTTTAACGTCAAAATCTATACGTTTAGCTAAAAAAGTAAATTATGTTGGAGCTGGAACTGTTGAATTCTTAGTAGACGAAGATAAGAATTTTTATTTTATTGAAATGAATACAAGAATTCAAGTAGAGCATACCGTAACAGAAATGGTATATATGATAGACTTAGTAAAAGAGCAAATTAAGATACATTATGGAAAAGAAATATCTTTTACTCAAGAAATGATTAAAAGCAAAGGACATTCCATTGAATGTCGATTAAACGCAGAAGATCCTTTTAATAATTTTATTCCTTCACCTAAAAAAATCGATTCTCTTAATTTTGCAGGAGGAATTGGCGTACGAATTGATTCCTATATTTATGCAGGATACGAAATACCTCCATTTTATGATTCTTTGCTTGGAAAGTTAATCGTTCATTCTAACACAAGAGAAAAAGCTATTATTAAGATGCAAAGAGCGTTACAAGAGACTTTTATTGAAGGACCAAAGACAACACTACCATTATTGGAAATGATTTTATCAAATAAGGACTTTCTTAATGGAAATTTTGACATAAATTTTTTAAGTAATTTTCTAAAAAAAAATGAAAGGGGAGAAAATTGAATCATCCAGAGAATTTAATGTATACATCTGAGCACGAATGGGTCGAAATAAGTGGCAATATCGCTACTATCGGAATTACAGATTTTGCGCAAAGTGAATTAGGAGATATTATTTTTTTAGAGTTTCCTACTATAGATGAAAATTTTAGCAAAGGAGACATTTTTGGTACAATTGAAGCTGTAAAAACTGTTTCAGATATGTATATGCCATTAACAGGAAAAGTTATTGAAGTGAATGAAGATTTGAATGATACTCCAGAACAAGTAAACGAAGACCCTTATAAAAATGGTTGGATGGTTAAGATTAAACTAAAAGATGATGCTAATCAATCTCAATTACTTGATGCAAAATCTTATATTGAATTAATTGGATAGAGATGTTAATTAATTTAGATGATTTCTCTAGAATGTTAAAAATCGAAAGAAATTATTCTGATAATACTATTAGTGCATATCTATCTGATTTAAAATCTTTTAATACTTTTTTAGAAAAAAATAAAATTAACTTCAAGGATGTTATTGCTGATAGCAAGCATACAAAAGCTTTTTTTAGACAGCTTTCAAAGAAAAAATTATCTCCTAGATCAGTGAAGAGGAAATTTTCTTCTCTTTCTTCATACTTTATATTTTTATTAGATAGAAAAATTATTAAGAACAACCCACTGAATGGAGTTTTTACACCTAAGGTACCGAAAGTTTTGCCAGAGGTATTAACTGTAGATGAAATAAATAAAGTATTTTTTCAATCTGAGAATACTGATAACGAATTATTGGGACTTAGAGATAGATGCATACTTGAGATGTTATATTCTTCAGGACTAAGGGTAAGTGAATTGTGTAATCTAAAAATTAATAATATACAATTTGATTTAAATCTTATTCGTTTTTTTGGTAAAGGCAACAAAGAAAGAATGATTCCACTTACTTATTATGCAAGACGATGGCTAGAGCGATATTTAACCCAATCACGCAAAATTTTGTCTGAACGATCAACAAAAGGATCTAATTTTGTGTTCTTGAGTAATAATGGGTTGACATTAACTCGAGCTGCAGTTTGGCAGTCTGTAAAAAAGTATATTGATAAAGCTGGTATTCCTAAAAAAATATCTCCACATACTTTTAGACATTCATTCGCGACACACTTAATTGATGGAGGGGCAAATTTAGTAGAAGTACAAGCACTTCTTGGTCATGCTGATATATCAACTACAGAAATTTATACTCACTTATCACGAGAATTTATTGAAAGTGAGTATAAGAAAGCTTTTGAAAAGGATAAGAATTAACTATTTTTTGATATGGGAATAGCAAGCGCACCATTAGAGATGCAATTAATAGTAATGCCATGCATTATATTTGCATTAACCTTTCATGAATATGCTCATGCCCGAGTAGCTTATTATTTGGGTGATTATACAGCTTATTATCAGGATAGGATGAATTTAAATCCATTTAGTCATTTAGATCCAATTGGAACTTTAGCATTATATTTTCTCGGATTTGGTTGGGCAAAACCTGTACCTGTGGATATGCGCAATCTATCTAATCCTAGAAAAGATATGATGTTGATTGCAATTGCAGGTCCTGCTGCTAATATTTTGTTAGCAACGATAGGTTCTATCTTTTTAAGATTTTCGACTGTTGCTCCTTTTAATATTCCAGATCTATTTAATAGTGCGATGGTATTTTTTATTTTTATAAACATTGTTTTAGCTTTATTTAATCTTATTCCGATTGCTCCTTTAGATGGGTCAAGAATACTGCCTTTATTTATTAGAGACCCTCATACATTATATCAGATTGAATATTATGGTCCACGTGTACTTATGGGCTTAGTATTGCTGTCATTGATTGGCGGATTAAGTATTTTTAGTATTATTATATTTGAGCCAGCAAAGTTGATTTTTAATCTATTAACAGGCATAAATTTGGTTTGACAAATTTCTTTGCAATAGTTGGTCCTACTGGTATAGGTAAAACAAGTTTATCAATAAAATTAGCTAAAAAATTAAATAGTGAAATTATTGGTCTAGATTCCAGGCAAATTTATAAAATGATTCCAATTGGAACTGCTCAACCATCTAAAGAAGAGTTAAATAGTGTTAAGCATCATTTAGTTGGGGTGAAAGATCTAAATGAGTCAGTATCGGCTGGCGAATATGTTCAATTAATAGATAAAACAATCATAACAATTTTAGACAATAAAAAAACACCTGTTCTATGTGGAGGTACTGGACTATACTTAAAATCATTAGTAGAGGGTATTTTTATTGGTAGCAAGACAGATTCGAATATCAGATCCTTCCTTGAAGAGGAATATAATAATGGAAAGTCAGATGAACTGTATAAACAGTTAGTCTCTATTGATTCTGAATATTCTAAAAAAGTTCACCCGAATAATAAAAAAAGACTGATAAGAGCTCTTGAGATTTATAAAATTACAGGTAAGAATATGACAGAAAATTTTAAGTCTGATAATAAAAAAAGCATCTTTCATAAAAATATTCATACTGTCTACCTCCGAATGTCCAGACAGACTCTAGAAAATAGAATTTACCAAAGAATTTTATCTATGATGGACAGTGGTATGATAGAGGAAGTTCAATATATTAGAGATAAAAAATATAATATTGATCATATAGATTATATAGGTTTTAATGAAATATCATTATACTTAGATAAAGAGATATCAATAGAAGATACTATAGAAAAAATTCATATTCGTACAAGGCAGTATGCAAAAAGACAGATGAAATGGTTCGATAACCAGAGTTTTCATAACATGTTTGATATGGATAATATCGGTGTTAATGATATAGTTGATAAATTAGTTGAAATGAACTAAGTTTCCGAGAATTAGAGAAAATTTATGCTCAAAAGCAAACATCTTATCGGTTTAGAAAATTTTCCAACCTCTGATTTGAATAAAATAATCGATACTTCATTCAAATTTAAAGAAATCCTAGAAAGTCCAGATAGAAAAGCAATCCTATTGAAAGGAAAAACGATTGTTAATATGTTTTTTGAAGACTCTACAAGAACAAAAATTAGTTTTACGCTAGCTGAAAAAAGACTTGGGGCAGATAGTATTAATTTTTCTTCATCAATGAGCAGTGTGAAAAAAGGAGAAACTTTAAAAGATACTATTCAAAACATTGATGCAATGAAAATAGATGGAGCTGTTATTAGACACGGACATCCTGGATCAGCATTAAAATTAACTGAATATATAGATGGCTCTGTTATTAATGCAGGAGATGGATCTCATGAACATCCTACACAAGCTATTCTAGATATGGTAACATTAAAGGAAAAATTTGGTAAGATAAAAAATTTAAAAGTGGGTATTATAGGAGATATTCTAAATAGCAGGGTGGCAAGAAGTGATATTTTTGCTCTTCAAAAATTAGGAGCTGAGATTGTAGTTTGTGGTCCTAGTACATTACTACCAAGTAATGCAAAACAATTAGGAGTAAATATTACGCATAACATTGATGAAGTTTTAAATTGGTGTGATGTAGTAATTGGGCTACGTATTCAGCTTGAAAGAATGCATTTAGGTCGGATCCCATCTAAAAGAGAGTATCATAGCGAGTTTGGCTTGACTTACGAAAGAGTAAGTAAATTAAAGAAGGATGTAGTTATTATGCATCCAGGTCCTATGAACAGAGGAATAGAAATTGATAGTAAAGTTGCAGATTCAGATAATGCAGTCATCCTTGACCAAGTATTGAATGGGGTAGCATCAAGAATGTCTATTCTCTATCTTCTACTAGGAGATAAATCGGAAAAATTATGATAGATAATCAAAATACAAAAAAATTATTGTTAAAAGATGGTAGAATAATTAATCCATTCTCAAAAAAGACATTTATTGGAGATTTGTTAGTTCAAAATGGTACAATTTCTAGAATTGCAGATTCCATACCATCAAAAGGGAAAGACTATCATGTGGTTGATTGTAAAGGTTTAATTGTTACTCATGGTTTTTGCGATATTCATGTACATTTTAGAGAACCAGGAAGAGAAGATAAGGAAAATTTAGCATCAGGATCTATAGCTGCAATTGCAGGAGGATTTACACAAGTTTGTACAATGCCAAATACAAATCCAGTTATTGATTCTCCTGAACATATACATTATATAGCAAGTAAGAGTAAAAATTTACCTATCGATATTTTCCCAATTGGTGCAGTTTCAAAAAATTTAGAAGGTAAACATCTTACTGAAATGATATTAATGAAGAAGAATGGTGCGATTGCTTTTACTGACGATGGAATGCCAATACAGAATCCTCAATTTATGAGCTTAGCATTAAGATATGCTCAAATGATTGATGTTCCTATTCTAAACCATTCTGAAGATACCTATTTAAGAAATGATGGCGTTATGAATACAAGTAAAACATCAAGCAATTTAGGTCTAAAAGGAAATACAAGTTTAGCTGAAGCTATGATGGTTTATAGAGATTTATTATTAGCATCATCTTTAAATGCTAGGCTACATGTCCTTCATGTTTCTACAAAAGAAGCGGTTAATTTAATTAAACAATTTAAATCTAAAGACAATCTTATTACTTCTGAGGTTTCTCCTCATCACCTCTACTTCTCAGATGAAGATATTGAAGATTTTAATACAAATCTAAAGGTTGGCCCACCAATTAGGGGAAAAGCTGATAGAAAGAAGCTTATTGAAGGTATTAAGAGCGGTATAATTGATTGTATTGCTACAGATCATGCCCCACATAGGTTAGAAGACAAAGAAACCACCTTTAATGATGCAGCATTTGGTATGATTGGCCTAGAAAGCTGTTTTGGTGCTGTTAATAAAGTATTAGTAAAGAATAATGGAATGAGCTTAAAATCTTTAATTGAAAAATTGACAGTCAATCCAAGAAAAGTTATGAATATTGACAGAGATTTATTTGAAATAGGCAAAAAAGCTCAGATTACTATTCTCGACCCAAATCAAAAATGGACTTTTTCAAATACAGATATTTACTCTAAATCTTCAAATTCTCCATTCATTGGTCGCGAATTGATTGGAAAAGTTAAATATGTAGTATCAAAAAGTAAGTTTTATACCTTATAAATTTACCTATCATTAATCATTGACTAATGGAATCACATCAATTAAGTTTTGAAGCATTTTTGAGACTTTAATGAAAAAGATAACAAGTACAATATCAGCTAAAGATATAAAGCAACAATGGTGGTTGCTAGATGCCGACAATCAGGTATTGGGGCGTTTTGCATCTCAAGTTGCTCAGATCTTAAGAGGAAAGCATAGACCTAATTATGCTCCTAATTTATATATGGGAGATGCGGTTATTATAATAAATGTAGATAAGATAAGACTGACTGGTAATAAGGCTGATTCAAAGAAATATTTTAGTCATTCTGGTTATCCAGGAGGAGTTAAGTTCACTAGTTATAAAGATTTAATGAAAAATGATTCAGACAAAGTAGTTTTAAAGGCTATAAAAGGGATGTTACCAAAAAATAGATTAGGTAATGAGATTTTAACACATCTTAGAATTTATAAAGACTCTAATCATGGACAAGAAGCACAACAACCAACTGAATGGAGTTCTATTTAATGAAAAAAGAATTATTTAATGGAGTTGGAAGAAGAAAAGAATCAACTGCAAGAGTTTATTTATCCAATGGATCTGGAACTTTCACTGTTAATAAAAAATCTGACATTAATTCATATTTAAAAAGAGAATCTCTAGTTATTCATGCTATGAAACCTCTAGAAGTATTAAACCTTAAAGATAAATACGATCTAAAGATTAATGTTTCTGGTGGAGGTTTAACTGGTCAAGCTGGTGCAATCCAACTTGGAATAGCAAGAGCTCTTTTAAAAGTAGACGAAGAATTTAGATCTCAATTAAAATCACATGGTTTATTAACAAGAGACGCTAGAGAAGTGGAAAGAAAAAAATACGGTCAACCTGGAGCGAGAAAGAAATTCCAATTCTCTAAGAGATAAAATATATGCATAAAACTACAAAAGCAGATTTATTAAGCTCTGGTGCTCATTTTGGGCACGTTTCAAGCAAAACTGACCCAAATTTTAAAGAATATATCATCTCTCAAAAAAATGGCATTGATATTATTAATTTAGACCACACTCTTGAAGGTCTTGAAAAAGCTGTAAAATTTATTACAAGTACTGTAGAAAAAAATGGAGAAATACTCTTTGTTGGTACTAAAAAGCATGCTAAGGACATTATACAGCAAGAAGCTGATAGATGCGGTATGTTCTATGTAGTGGAAAGATGGCTTGGGGGAACATTAACTAATTTCTCTACAGTCAAAAAGAGTATTAAGAGATTGCACTCTTTAGAGAAAGAAGGGTCAACAATATTTGAAGATTTAACAAAGAAAGAAATTTTAAAGTTAAATCGTGAAAAGATTAAGCTTTCAGACCAGCATAGAGGCATTAAAGATATGAAAAGATTACCAAGTATGATTGTAATCGTAGATGGTAAAACAGAATCTATTGCTATAAAAGAAGCACAAAAACTTGAAATTCCAATAGTATGTATTGTTGATTCTAATACAGACCCAACACTATGTAACTATCCAATTCCCGCTAATGACGACTCTATTAGAACTATACAGTTATTGGTAACAGAAATAGCCAATGCTATCATAGACGTTGCGCAGAAAAATGCTAAAGCTGAAGAAGCAAAAGAGCAAGTCGAAGAAAAAAAGGAAGCGTAATTTTATGAGTATTGATGCAAAACTAGTCAAGACTTTAAGAGAAAGAACCGGAGCTGGAATGATGGATTGCAAAAAAGCTCTAGTAGATTCTAAGGGAGATTTAGATTTAGCAGTAGATTTCTTAAGAAAATCTGGAATTGCAAAAGCAGAAAAAAAATCTTCAAGAGATGCAAACGAAGGTTTAGTTGTTTCTTATATTCATCACGGTAGCAAGTTAGGTGTTTTATTAGAAATAGGATGTGAAACAGATTTTGTTGCAAAAACTGATGGTTTTTTAGAATTAGCGAACAATGTTGCGATGCAGATTGCAGCTTCAAATCCAATGGCTATTGATGAAAGTAGCTTATCTGAAGAGCTTATTACTAAAGAAAAAGAAATTTATACAGATCAAGCAAAGTCTAGCGGTAAGCCAGACAATGTTGTAGAAAAAATTGTTGAAGGTAAATTAAAAAAATTCAAAGAAGATAATTGTCTTGTTTATCAATCATTTGTAAAAAATCCAGATGTTACAATTGGACAATTAATTCAAGAAGGAATCTCCAAGCTTGGGGAAAATATCACTATTAATCGCTTTGTTCGCTTTGCTTTAGGTGAACAGTCTAATAATTAATGTCACAAAAAAATAAAAAAAGAATTCTTCTCAAGCTTAGTGGGGAAATTCTTTCTGGAAATCATGTTTATGGTATTGATCCTGAAATTGCACAACAACTTGCAAAAGAAGTAGCTGCTTTAAAAAAATTAGATATTGATATAGCAATTGTCTTAGGTGCCGGAAATATTTTTAGAGGAAGAGATGCTTCTGAAAAGGGTATGGATAGAGTGACAGCAGACTATATAGGTATGGTAGGGACAGTTATTAATTCTATTACTCTTCAAGACTCTCTTGAACAGTTAGGTTTAGAAACTAGAACCCTATCAGGAATTGATATCCCTAAAATTGCAGAGCCATATATAAGAAGAAGAGCTATTAGACATCTAGAAAAGGGTAGAATAGTTATTATTGCAGGTGGCACTGGTAATCCATTTTTTAGCACAGATAGTGCAGCTGCATTACGGTCCGTAGAACTTGATTGTTCGCTGCTAGTTAAAGCTACAAAAGTAGATGGAGTATATGAATCAGATCCTATTAAAAATCCTGAAGCTAAAAAATATACTAATATTTCTTTCTCAGAAGTTTTAGAAAAAGAACTAGCAATTATGGATTTAACTGCGATAACTTTATGTAAAGAAAATAATATGCCTATTCTTGTTTTAGACATTACAAAAGAAGGTAATTTATATAATGCATTTTCTAATAATGATATAGGGACAACAATTAGCTAACTATGTTAAATCAAAATATTCAACTTGCAAAGACTAAGATGGAGCAAACAATGGTATTTGTTGCATCAGAATTAGGTAAGATCAGAACGGGAAGAGCTAATCCTGATATGTTTAATAAAATTTTGGTAAAGTACTATGACACTGATACGCCGTTAAATCAGATTGCAAATGTATCTATAATGGATGCAATTACTATCAGTATACAACCATTTGACAAAACAGCTATTGATGACATCGAAAGAGGAATCTTAGAAGCAGATTTAGGTCTTAACCCTTCAAATAATGGTAATAGTATTATGATTACTTTTCCTCCTTTGTCAGCAGAAAGAAGACAAGATTTGGTAAAGGTTGCTTCAAAAATTATTGAAGATGGAAGAATTTCAGTAAGAAATATTCGTAGAGAGATTATTCAATCTGTTAAAAAGATAGAAGAAGATGAAAAAATTCCTGAAGATGATATGAAAAGATTTATTGATCAAATGCAAGATGTTACAGATTCTTTTATTAAAAGGCTTAATGCAAATCAAGAAGCTAAAGAAAAAGAAATTCTAGATAATTAAAATCTATTTACTCCAAATATAAGATTCTCTGGATTTATTCGCACTTAGACCAACCACAATCTTTGCATATGTAACAACCGCCTTCA